>BNJT01001566.1_pt1 | contig 91451 bp, 107 predicted proteins | sample 8540491 | NCBI WGS metagenome assembly BNJT01 (sample SAMD00202455, study PRJDB9452) | human saliva metagenome | host: Homo sapiens | reverse complement strand
TTTCTTCCTGTCTAATTATTATTCTGTATAGTTTGTTATAGAAGCAGACTATACCTCACGCATAATTCAATATTTTTTTACCTATTCCTCTCTGCACTTTATTTCCTTCAAAAGAGCTCTTTGTCAAACGGAATAGCGCTTTCTTTTCTAGTATACTTCTTCCATTGCCGCCTGTACAATAAAGCGCTGATCTCCTCCGCTGGGTCCGGAACAGGTGGAAAGCGTAATTAAATTTGGACGAGCAGCAAAATCAATTGCTCCCTCCGGATAGTTCCGGTAGGAAGAAAGTCTCTTCACCAGGCGGAGGTAACGGTCATAGCCATCTTCGCCCTCAAAAATCGTCATAAATTTCACTTGAGGTATTGGTCAGGTAATAGGTAAAGATCCTGTAGCGGAAAAATCCCATCCGGGTCTGCAGAGGAAAAATATAGGGATTAGAATTTGCCAAATCTCCGTTTCGTAAAAAGTCCTTCAGCTTCCCGAACATCGTACCGTTCTTCATATTGTGTCCAAAAATAAAGGTATTGTTGTGATCATATGAGCCCTTGGCGTTGCAGTCCAGAAAAATAGAACCGGAAAAATTACTCTTGCCCTCAAAGGTCCTGTGCAAATAATCTTCATTATCCTTACTGCTTACCACAGGATAACTGATTTCCAGTGCCGGGATATAGATTACAGCAGTAAAATCTCCATTAATTTTCTTTAAGGCATCATAATCAATCTGAAAGCCGGGATGAGCGATATCCACAGGCTCAGAAGCTTCTGTTGATTCTTCGGCTTCCTCTTCCCCCTCCGCCTTCGTTTCTTCTACTGTTTTCTTTTCCTCCACAGTTTCCTGCTGCACCACGATATGCTCCTCCAGCGCCGCATACTCGTCCTTTGCCGCTTTATATTCTAGAAAGTCGCGAAGAAATAATCCTCCGAAAACCATCATAGAAATAAACAAAAATGTAGGAATTAGATAGTGAACAAGGCCTTGTTTCTTTCTCTTGTAGGACCTGCTCTCCTTTTGTTTCTTTCTCTCTTCTAAATTCATTTCTTCCATTTTCTTTTCTTCCATTTTTCTCTCCTCTACTCTATTGTCTAAGCGGGAATGCTTAAGCAAAATCAAGCTCTTACTGCTTTTCAGGCTTGCTTCTCCAATAAACACACACATTCGCAGTTATTAGTCCTCGGAAAGAGGTCAACAGCACACAACTTCCGCACTCTATACCCTGCATTTTGCAGGGCTTCCAAATCCCTTGCTAAACTCTTCGGCTTACATGCAACATATATTAAGCGATTTACGCCATATCGAATAATTAACTCCAGCGCTTTTTTTATGCATACCGTCTCTGGGAGGATCCACAATAATAAAATCCGGGATTGGCAGAGTCTGCTTCGCATTTTCTTCAAGTTTTTTTATTCCTTCAGTTCCCTTTACCGCGTCAACAGCTTTTCGCTCCTCGGTTGTCTTAGAGTCTTCATGCATTGTGTTTTTGAGCTGCACTTTGTTCTAAAACCTTCAGTACATCTCCTGCAATAAAGTGACAATTCTCTATGCCGTTTTCCTTTGCATTTTCCTTTGCAGACTCCACCGCCTCCTCAATAATTTCCACACCATAGGCTTCTCTTGCCACCTTACTCATAAGCTGGGTAATCGTACCCGTCCCGGAGTAAAGATCAAAAATGAGGGGCTTACGCTCTGCCGTAGCGGAAAGATCGGCATAGTCACGAATCTTCTCATACAATTTTTCCGCTCCGAGACTATTTGTCTGAAAAAAAGAAAACGGCGTAATCTTAAAGTTCAGTCCTAGAAGCTCCTCATAGAAATAGTCCTTTCCATAAAGAATCTCCGTCCCTTGATTTCACCACAGCATCCGCAAGACTCTCATTTTTTTCGTATGAAGAATTCCCGCAAAACGACCTTCCAGCCTCCCTTCTCTTTCTAGACTGAGTAAACTTTCGCACCAGCCTTTTAAAAAGAATTTCTTGCTCCGAAAAACGACTTTTCCGTGAATAAATTATGCACCAAAGATACAAGAATTTCTTCCGTCTTTTCTCCTCTTCGAATAAGCAAATGTCGGAGATAACCCTCATGGCTTTTTTTATGAAAATAAGATATACCTTTCTCCTGAAAAATACTCTCTCGTAGCAAGTAAAATCTTTCCCATATCCCCATTGGGAAGACGACAGTCTTCCGTATTCAAAATATTAAAAAAACTGCGTTTTTTTGGTGAAGGCCTAAGCAGAGTGGTCCATCCTTTTCCTGATCCCCAAAGGAGAATTCCATTTTTATTGCGATATGCCTCTTTTTAGGAGACGGGATAATGCCTTCAAAATAAAAAATCTCCTATTACAAGAGGCGAAAAGAGATCCTTGATTTCCTCCTCTTTTATCTTTAATTCTTCTTCATAGGAAATTTCCTGATAAAAACATCCCCCACACCGATCTTGATTACTACACCACTCCATTCCTTCTCCTTTTGATAAAAAGCCAAATATATTCTCTTCATCTAAGCTAATTCGGCAATATACCTTTCTATGAAAAAAACAGCTGTATTGTACTATAGGGGTAAAGCAAAGAAAAGTCTATCGAAAAAAACGAAGGAGACAAGCTGCCTCCTTCGTTCTTTTCTTCATAACGAGCATCGTGGCTAATCCATGCGTTTTCTCGTTTCTTAATAAATTATATTTCTTATTCTTCCTAAATCATGAAGCTTCTTTACAAAAAAGAAAATGCCGGATATCTTCCTGTCCTTCCCTACTCTTCGTCCTCAAATACTTCTTCGTCAAAATCATCATAATCATCCATGTATTTTGGCGCAAAAAAACGATAGACACAGTAAGCCAGACCGCAAAACAGCAAAACTCCGCTGATAATGGCAAAGGCAACGCAAAGTTTCTCCTTGGTATCCTTTTCTTCATGCTTTTCCTTGAGTCTTAAGGCATACTGTAGGTCAGAGCTCAAGCTCTTGGCCTCTTCCGTAAACTTTCTAGCTCTGTCCTTTAAATTCTCTATATTCCACTGGTCCATATACTCTCTTCCTTTCGAAAAAAATGAGTAAGCATCTGCCTAACGAGTGCCGTACAGCTGCAGGCAATCTTTAAAAAGCAGTATATCGGTCTTTTTCTGAAAATGCAATGCATAATCAGACTACTTTAGCCCATAAAATCATCCTGTTTTTTTGTTCCTAGTGCTCTGCACTAAGAACCGTTTCAAAACTTATTCCAACACCCAGTTTCCGTCCGCCATGACAAAATTCTTTTCTACCCCAAGCTTATTGGTCCAGAACTTGGTCAGAGCAATGGTATAAGTCTCCTGATCCTCTGTGAAGGCATCCTTCCTCTTATCCCAAAGTTCCTTGGAGCTTGGCCAAAGTGCATATCTCGGATTTACGGCACTGTAAAATGCAAAGCTTCCGCCATGCTGACCGTGGTGTGCCATTTGTACGATATCCGCCTTCAATTTTTTTCCTGAGGAAGTTCCTCTAGGAGCTTTCCTGCCGCTTCGTAGGGAAGATCTCCGGTAATGAGAAGCTTCTTTCCATTTATTGTAATCATATAGCAAATAGAGCTGTTATTTCCGGAGTCAATCGGAATGGAATAAGCCGTATTCAAAATCTCCACAGATACATTTCCATAGGAAAAGCTTGTACCTCTCTCGGAGTTTTCATGCTTCTTCTCCGCAGGATAAGCGGCAAGGTCATCCATTACTTCCTTAATCATCGGCATTCTGTAGCCCTGCTCATACTGCTCATAAAAGGAGTACGGCGCAAAGCTGAAGTATATCTGTCCCGGATCGATATTGTAAAAATCCGGATGTCCCGCTATCTTCTGCTGCTCCAAAATAACGGAAAGGGCCCCTACATGGTCTTCGTGAGGATGAGTAAGCAGCCAAGCGGCAACTTTTCCTCCCTTAGACTTAATGTACTTTGAAAGGTAGGGGGCATTGGTCTTTAACCCTCCATCTACCACAATAAGGTTTCCATCATTGCTTTCTACCACAATACAAATCTGCTGTCCGCTCTCATTCCCCTTAATCATGGTAATCTTTGCACCGCCAAGTCCTATAGTTGAATCAGTATAGGTCGGAGTGCTTTCTCCGTTTCGTACATATATCGGTGCCTTTCCACCGCTAGTCTTATCCTGTGTCAGGCTTGCTTCCGTATTGGTATTTCCGTAAACAACTCCTGTACTGTTCTCCTCTGCAAATGCAGGGATTGCCAAAAGCAAAACAAAGCCCGAAGGCAATTGCCAAGCTGCAAAATCTTTTCTTCATTCTAACTCCTTATCTAGATTCCTTTTGATTATCAATACAGTACTTTCCTTACTTACTCTATGATTCATAATTACCCCAGAACATTCTGCTGCACTACTCCGTTGGCATCAATAATGTACCCATCCTTTATGGTATTTTTTTTCATTGCCCCTACAGGGAAACCGGGATCGTTGATATTAAAGATATACCATTTATCCGCAATATTTTGCCAACCGGTTTTCATCTCTCCATTTTGGAGATCAAGATAATACCACTGCTCATTTAAGAGTCTCCAAGAGCTTGCCATCTTTCCCGCTGCATCTCCGTCCGTATCAAAGTAGTACCATTTTCCGTTAATTTCTTGCCAGCCGGTAAGCATTACACCGTCTCCGTTTAAGAAGTACCAGTTATCACCCAGCTTCTGCCAGTCCTTAAGCATCTTTCCTTCTTCGTTAAAATAGAACCAGTAGTCCTTGATTTGCTTCCAGCCCTTCGCAAGTTTACCCTTGTCCTCATAGTACCAGTCCTCGCCGTTTTGTCTCCAGCCTCCGGCTGCATTTCCCGGACCCTTTCCGTCGGAGTCCTCTTGGTTTTGCTGATTTTGTTGCCCGTTATACTTGGTAGAAGCCCTCTTCTTGTTTAAATCTTCCAGTTCCTTCTTCGTTTTTTTCTTCTTTTTGGAGCTGTATTCCTTGAAACTTCCTTTAGAAAGTCCTTCCGCCTTTAAAGTGATTAAAGGAAAGAAATATTCTCCGCTGTCCCCTTCAGGATCTTCCACGCTTCCGCTGGAATCAACATAGAGAGAATCTGCAAAATACTGTGTCATATCATCCTTCTTATCATAAACGGCACGAACTGCGATATGATCGAACTCCTTTCCGCCTCGATTGTAAGAAGAGTAATTAAACTTAGGCGAGTTACTATGCTTTTTTGCCATCTTCTCATCGCCGTTCGCAGTATTATAAAAGACGAGAATATCATAGCCTGTAGCATAGTTCACTTTATCCCAGCTATAGCTGTTTTCATCGGAGCTTGTAAAGTTTGTCGGCTCCTTCAACACATAGTAAGGGTAGGCATTTGCCTTTAGCTTAATCGTCTTCTTCGACTTTTCACTCACGGCCATCTCATATGCACCGCGCACCTCTACCACAGTGGAGGAATCAAAAAACTGTCCTTCCTCCGCCTTGACCGTAATGGTATAGGTATACGGTTTTTTCGGTGTATTATACTTACCGTCTATAGAAAAGCCGCTTACCTCGTATCCGCTATCCATAGCACGAGCTTCAGGCTTCGAATAGGTCGCACCGGGCTCCAGCTCTAAATCCTCGCTGGGGCTGATATCGATTTGCACTCTTCCCACAAGTTGCTCCGCAAAAAACCGGAAGAGCAAAACAGTCCGCTTAAAAAGCGCAGTCAAAAGTATGATTCTCTTCTTCATCATAAAGCTCCTTCTTTCGCCGGGGCTCATGCATAATAAAGAGCCCGGATATATAATAGTAATTAAAAAGTAATTTCCAATACGCTACGGCAACCATGCGCCGCTTACATCAAAACGATAATCGACTCCATTTATATTTCTTGTCGTATTCTCGAGCATAGCGCCGAGTCATCCATATAATACCATACATTATTGATGAATTTCCATCCTGTGCGCATAGCTCCGTCCTGATTTAGCCAGTACCATTTTCCATTGATGTACTGCCAGTTAGTCGCCATAGCACCGGAATCCTTCAAATAATACCAGATCTTATTGTTAAACAGCCAACCGGTCTGCATAAGTCCCTGCTCATCCATATAATACCAGACATTCTTCTCAAGCTTCCAGCCTGTAACGGCTTTCCCGTTTTCCATATACTTCCACTGTCCGGGCATACTTTGTACCCATCCGTTTTTCAACAGGAGAAGCAGTCTGTCCGGGCCCTACACCGGATACAATACTTCCATCCGCATTGGACGGTGCAGTTACTGAAGCTTGTTCCGTTTTTCCGGCAGAAGGGATTGCAGCGGAATTGGAACCGGAGTTAGGAGCAGAATTTGTAGAAGAGCTCACACTCGTTCCGCCATTTCTCTTTCCCGCATTCTTTTTAGAAGGGCTTCCTCCGCCATAAACCTTCCAGGAAAAATTCTGTCGTAACCAAGCCTTTGATTCCTTTTACCACACCTTTTTCACCGGATTGCCAGATTGTTGTCTTGCTTCCTTCTACCGGGACATAAATTCTATTTTCAGGATAAGCCGCAAACCAGACATCATAAGGAATCTTGGAAAGGTTCATATGCTTTGTCAGCCAGGTTCTATTTGCATATACCATAGAAATAAAGCCGGCATCCTCCACCTTTTTACAATAGGCATTTACCATTGCCGTTAAATCCTCTTTACTGAGTCCCTCGGAGAGCATGGAAGCCACTTCCAAATCATAGGCAACCGGATATTCCAGCTTGTATGGCTTCAGCTTTTTTAAAGTAAGTTCCGCCTCAGCCATGGCTTCCGTCATGTTCTTTGCCGTAGAGCAAAGGTAGGCTCCAACTTTAATTCCGGCCTTCTGTGCGCCCTTTACATTACTATCAAAATAGGCGTCTTCTCGGGTCCCGTAAGCAAGACGCACCATAACAAAGTCAAGGCCGTCCTTCTTTGCAGCATTCCAATCTATCGCTCCGTTCTCATTTTGAAACTTAGACACCTCCGTTCCTTCTCAAGATAAAGAAAATCCGATCCGTCCAAATTGGTGTATCCGTACCAGCCTGCATATTCATCACTTATTGTGCTCTCTGTAGATACCGCAGTTTCCGTTTTCCCTAGAGCATCTCCCGGTCCGTCCGCATAGCTTGCAGAGGAAAAATACAGTATTTATTCCCAATAATAAAAACCGCGGCGCAAGCTATTTTTCTTTTTTTATGAACAAGCTCCCCAAAATATCCCTTACTAAATTTTTTAAGAAACATGTAAAGCTACCCCTCTCCTTCTTATTCTCTTAGAGTATCGGCGAAAACATAAAAAGGCAATAGTAGGGAAACAACCGTAAGAGATATTCAGAAAAGAGTAAGGACTTTAGCAGATAAAGACAAAAAGCCCCGGAGCTCTGAGTATTCAGGAATCCGGGGCTTCTTGTCGCATTTTTTGAGTTCCGCTTTCGCTTCTTCTCGGTTTTTTCACACAAGTTCCTACTTAAGAGGGGAACTACATTTCAGTTTATACCACATATATCGACAAAAAGGCTAAAATAATTATGTTTTTTTGTTATTTTTTAAGAAAACTTTTTAAACCAATCTCCTAATGGATTTTATAGGCTTATAAGTCGCAGACTGAATCGTCACTCCGGAACGGGAATTCAAGGCTGAAAGCATTCTTCCGTTTCCAAGATAAATTCCCACATGTCCGGAATAAGCCAATACATCACCGGGAACGGCATTTTTCCAAAGATCCTACATTCACTCCCACAGAACGAATCTCTGCAGAGGAATGAGGAAGAGAGATGCCGAAGTGTCCGAAAATGCTTACCAAAAAGCCGGAGCAATCCGAGCCGTGAAGCAGACTCAAGCCGCCATATTTATAGGGGCGACCGATAAACTGCATAGCATAGTCCACAACCTGCTGGCTTCTGCTAACCGTATCACCGGATAAAACATCCTCAGAGAAGAGGATTACGCTTTGGTCGTCTTGGGAAATAATTTCTCCCGCGTCACTAAACACTAAAATATCATCTTCTTGTGCAGGCGGCGCCGCAAGCTCGGGAACATATTTAAAGAGAACATGGCAAAGGCACAAATACCTAAGCCGATCAAGCCTTTTTTTCGAATGGAGAAGGAAGGAATTCCTTCTTTCTTTTTGTAAACTGTCCGGGTTCTTCCCCTGCTGCCAAAAAAACTAGTCTTAACTTTCTGCATAAAATCTCCTTCATTTTCTCCTCCGGACGCCTGAACGCTTTTCCAAAAACAGTCCGGAGTAGTTTTCTTCTTTTTGAAATAATTCGAGCTCTTTCCTCTTTTCAACCGAGTTTTTTTAAGTACAGAAAGCTCTTTCCTTTCAACAAAAGAAAACTTGAATTTCAGGGTTACAACGATAAATTCTAGAAAAAAACTTATGGATCAAATTAAAAAACACAGTATGAAGATTCGCTAACGGATTCTTACGAAGAAGCTTGGAATTTTACCGTTTTCATACTGTGTTTTTTACATTTTTATGACTTTTTTATCTTTTATTTAAGTATATTTAACTATATGAAGGATTCGCCCTTTTCTTTATCTCTCTTCTCTTCTTCCTTTTCTCCCGGAGGCGTATAGCCAATCAACCGTTCTGAAACATGCCTGTCAAAAAAATGCACTATCGGTCCCAAGCCAAATGCGGAAAGCAGGGTGCCTATTCCTACAAGACCTCCTGTGAGAAAGGTCGCCAACGCACAGAGGCCGTCCGTAAACATTCTGCAGGCAAAATAATGCTTTTTCGTTTTATCCCTAAGCCCTAACGAAAGATAATCATAGGGTGCAATTCCAAGATCAGCTGTCTGATACAAGGATACCCCCAAGGAAGTCACCACAACAGCAATGCCTGCCCAAAGAAGCTGGACAAATAGTCCCTGCTCCTCCGCAAGGCCGAAGTTCTTCACCATTAGACCGTAAAAAAAGCTGACTACATAGCCCACCAGAACACCGTTCACAAAGGTTCCCGCTCCGATATATTTTTCTCCCGAAAAGAATCTGTATAAGTAGGAAAATAATATTGGCATACAAGTTTTGGAGACCGAGAGAAATTCCTAAAATTTCCGCCAAACGCATATTTAAGGCGGAAATCGGATCATTTCCCAAATGAGACTCCTTAAATAGAGCTATTCCAATGGAAATAATCAACACACCAAGAACCATGCCTATGTATCTTTTTAAGCATTACCCTGTTCTTTTCCATTTTCCCCCTCTTCGTCTATACTTCCGATTTTACTATTTCTTAAGGATGTACCACAATAGGACAGCCCTTTTGAATCCTGCCGTAAAGCTCTGCAGCCTTGTTTCTCGGTAAATTGATACAGCCGTGAGAACCGCTGTTCACATAAATATTTCCACCGAATTGAGAACGCCAGCTTGCATCGTGTAAGCCCACTCCGCCATTAAAGGGCATCCAATAATTTACATGCGCCTCATATTCGGGCTTTCCGTTAATCAATCTGCCTCTAAGGATTCTGTTCGTTTCCTTTCCTTTTAAGAAAAACACACCTGCCGGAGTGGCTCTTCCGCTGCGCAGCATACCGGTCACGGTAGGACTTTCCCAAACCAGATTTCCCCCCTCATAGTAATACACATGCTGCATTCCGAGATCAATCTCTACAAAGGTTGTACCGAACTGAGGCTGCGCGTATTGCGCCGGTTTATACCTGTATACCGGCTCTCTCTCCATAGTCTGAAAGGAAGAAATTGCCTTCTTTAAAGCTTCTTTTTCCGCCTGCACATTAATATGAAGGGCATACGGACTGATCATTGCGATGTCCTTCCCACTCGCAGAATGGAAAGAAACCGTATTCCCGGGATTCCCATACTTTCCTTCCAAATAATTCGCATAGGCAAGCACCTTATCTTCATTAAACTCTACTCCGGAAGCGGAAATGCCTCGAACCATATCCGTCAGAGCCTCTCCCGGAAAGAGACTCCTTATGTCCCAAGATATTGGTCACAATCTCTACGGATTGCAAGCGCTTCAGTACCTCAAGTTTCGCTTCCAAGTCCGACTTTCGAACCGTAATACTTTCATAGAGTCCTCTTTGACTTAGGTCTATCGTATTTTCCCCGCGGTTTAAAGCGGAGTAAACCTGCTCATAAAACTTTTCTTCATTAAGAGAGTTTCCTTCTACCTCCGGAATAATATTTCCGCTTTCTTTATCAATATACGCATTTACTTGTTTTTTTACTCTCCTTTATAAAAAGAGCTGCTTCAACTTTTCTTTCAGCTTTCTATCATCAAAAACTTGCTTTACTTCCTTCTAAGGAAAAATCATACCTGCCATCCGCTTTATCCGTTAAGCCTTCTTTCTCTTCCAACTCGAGAACCGCCTGTAAATTGCTCGGTGCGGAAAGCTCGATATCCTATATCCGAGCCTTTTTATTGTCTCCGTCTTATCCCTACCCTTGATATAAAGAATATAATTCTTACTATACTCTCCCTCCAGATAGGACTTCGCCTCCTCGACCGTTTTTTTCCGGAAAGCGGTATTCCATTTCCATAGCTTCCCCAGAACAAAAACGATCTAAAGCAAAAGGTAAGATTGGCAAAAGACAAGCTGAACAACAATACACCTAAACAAAATCCTGTTTTTTTCATCTAATCCTCCAAAATATCGAACTGCCGTGTAAAGTGACACGGTTTTTATTAGACAAGCATCTCTTTTTGGACACTATCGTTTCTATTCTACCTCTTCTTTCCTTAATTGAGTAGTCAGAATAATATAAAAAAACGAGTGTCCGCATTTTCCGTGACACTCGTTCCAAACTAATTTTGAAAAATTCGCAAAAGAATATTAGGCACCGAATACCTTTTTTTCTTAATGCTATTCCCTGTCGGACTTGCCGCCAAGCCCCCTTGCGCAGTTTCTTTCAGACTGGAGGACATACTCTCCCCCACCGACTTCATGGCGGCAATACATTCATCTACCGGAATCTTTAAATCAATTCCGGAAAGCGCCATATCCGCACTGGAAAAAGGCAATCATGACACCGGAAACATTTCTTTTTATACAAGGGATTTCTACAAGCCCCGCAACAGGGTCGCAAACAAGTCCCATCTGATTAATGATGGACATACCAAGCGCTGTTCCGCAGGCAGTGGGACTCCCGCCCATAAGCTCAACCAATGCGGCAGCGGCCATCCCCGATGCGGATCCGCATTCCGCCTGGCACCCGCCTTCCGCTCCCGCAATGGACGCATTTTGCGCAATTACCATACCGAAAGCTCCCGCCGTAAAAATAGACATCACCACATCTTTTTGAGAAGCCCTTATCTTCATACATGGATACGAGGCATCCCGGTAGGATTCCACAAGAGCCGGCAGTAGGTGTTGCCACAATTCTTCCCATAGCGGCATTACAATTGGATACACACTGGCGCGTCCTATTGCCTTGGCAAGAAACATTCCCTGAAAGTCCGCCGTCCGTTTTCTCTGCATAGCTTAACATTTTATTGCCTTCTCCTCCGGTCAGTCCCGAGGTTGAACGGAGCTTCGGATCATTTCCCTTTCCGACCGACTCAATCATGACATCAAAGTTTTTCCATTATAGCGTAAAGCTCTTCCTCAGGTTTCTGCATCTGTTCTGCCTGGTCCTTCAGACATAGCTCGCTAATTTTAACTCCTTGCGCTTCAGCAGCATCGCAAAAGCTCTTTTTATGCTCGAATACTTAATCATTTTTTCACCTTATCTTCTATTTCGCTTAAATAGCACGAATCAAAATGGCATTTTGTACATTTGGAAGTTCGTTAATGTCATTTAAGAGCTCCTGAGGAGGAAGCTGATCCACCTCTATCGTCATAAGGGCAGTTCCCCTTTTTCCGGACGGCTGAGGCGGAAGTTTCCGATATTTAAATCCTTATACTTTTCATACATAATATGTGTCACTTCAGCAATAACTCCGGGCTTATCTTTATGTAAAGCCAAAATAGTATTGTTTTCCCCTGTAAAATCGACACGCATCCCGTTTACGGAGTCCACTCGAATGTTTCCCCCGCCAATACTTGCACCTTCCACTACCCCTTTTCGTCCGTCCTCCAAAAACATAATGAATTCTTGCCGTATTGGGATGTGCTCCCGGAATATCATTTTCAATAAATCGATAGTCGATTCCCCTTTCCTTTGCAATTTCCAATGCATCCCGTATTTCTTCGTTATAGCTGTGGTATCCCATGATTCCGGCGAGAAGTGCTCTATCCGTCCCGTGTCCCCTATAGGTTCTTGCAAAAGAACCTGAAAGCTCAATGTCCACTTGCTTTGAAATCCTTCCCTTCCGCAAGCTTATTGGCCACTCTTCCCAGCCTTACAGCTCCTGCTGTATGAGAACTGGACGGGCCTATCATGATGGGACCGATTATATTAAAATACATTCACTGTACACCTCTTTTCCCAAACAGGGGTCACAAAAAAGAATAGATCCTCTTTTTTATCCAAAATCCATCTTTTTCGTAACCCCTTTTCAATTCCTGCTCAAACTGCTAAATCCTTCGATTCTGATTTTAATTTATAACGAGTATCGTGCGCAAAGCGTGCGATATCTCGTTCTTATGCCTTTTTCTTTCGCAATCATTCTCGTATAAAAATTCATTAACCACTACACCGATAGCATTGTCTCCGGATACATTACAAGCTGTTCCAAAAGAATCCTGCGTGATATAAAGAGCTACCATGATTGCGCAAATCGGTCCGTTCGGATCTCCTGCTTCTTTCCCGAAAATCATATAAAGGAAGGGGAGCGCCGTCATGATGGAACCGCCCGGTGCACCCGGAGAAGCAACCATCGCAATACCCAGAGTCATAATAAACGGGACTACCGTGGACAAGCTGATAGGAATCCGATTCATAAGACAAACTGCCGTTGCACAAGCTGTAATCGTAATCATGGAACCGCACATATGGATATTGGCACAAAGGGGAACGACGAAGTTTCGAATTTGTTCGGAAATGCCGTCATGCTTTGCACATTCCAAGTTAACCGGGATTGTCGCCGCGGAGGACTGTGTTCCCAGCGCAGTAGTATAACCCGGAATCTGATTTTTTTCATCAAGGTAAACGGATTTTTCTTTGAAATCGTCCCCGCTATGATGAACTGCACAAAAAGATAGCAAAGGTGCATGATAACTACAACAATAAATACCTTCCAAAGAATAGACAAAATAGCAAAGGTCTTTCCGGAACGAGTCATGTCCACAAAGGTTCCTAAAATATATAGCGGAAGCAAAGGAATAATCACTTTGTGTAAAAACCTTATCGATGATGCCGGAGAAGTCCTTCATTGTATCATAAAGTGTAGACCCGATTTCCTTCCCGCGCATTGTGGATAAGCAGAGTCCCAAGATAAAAGCCAGAACTACGGCAGACAAGGTATCAAACATCGGCGGAATACTGATGCTGAAAAAAGATGCCACAGATTGATCTGCCGTCGCCTGAATCTGCTTCATTGCATCTGCCGACATAAAGCTTGGAAACAAATTAATAGAGACCAAATAAGAAATCGTTCCTCCAATCAGCGTGGAGCCATATGCCAGAATCACCGTGAATAGCAGAAGTTTTCCCGCTCCCTGAGAAAGATCCGCAATTCCCATACTGACATAGGCCAAAATCATTAAAGGAATTACAAACTTTAAAAAATTACTGAAAATTCCGGACAAGGTCACAATCAGACTGCAAAGCCCGAGCGGTGCATATTGCCCGATTAAAATACCGAGAATAATTGCAATAATGAGTTTTGGTACCAAACCTAGTTTTCTTTTCATTTCCATTCCTCCTCCCAAGGGATATGACACGGCTTTTCCTAAGCTTTATACAAAAAATCCCCGAGCAGAGACTTCTACTCAGGGATTTTTATTAAAAATATACAAAGCAAAAATATCTCTTCTTTGTATATTATATACTATATTTTTTTGCTTTGTTAAGCTTTTTTTCTATAATATTCCGCCAACTGCCACAATAAGCGGAGCAAACACCAGGGCAATAACCGTCATCAATTTGATGAGAATATTGATAGACGGTCCGGAGGTATCCTTAAAGGGATCGCCTACCGTATCCCCCACTACTGCCGCCTTATGGGTATCGGATCCCTTTCCTCCGTGATGTCCCTCTTCTACATACTTTTTCGCATTATCCCAAGCACCGCCGGAATTGGACATGAAGATGGCCATCATAACTCCGGAAACGAGAGCTCCGGCAAGTAGGCCTCCTAGAGACTCTGCACCGAGCAAAAGTCCGATTACAAGCGGGGCAAGAACAGCCAATACACCGGGAACAATCATTTCCCTTAAAGCTGCATGAGTAGAAATACTGACGCAGGTTCTATAATCCGGCTTTTCCGTTCCCTGCATGATACCCGGCTTCTCCCTAAACTGTCTTCTTACTTCGGAAATCATAGAGAATGCAGCTTTACTTACTGAGCTCATAGTAAAAGCGGAGAAAAGGAAGGGTAGCATTGCTCCCACAAAGAGTCCGATACATACTCGGCTGTCCAAGACATTAATATTTTGTAAGCCTACCGCCTGTGCATAGGAAGCAAAAAAGAGCAAGTGCGGTTAGTGCCGCAGAGCCGATAGCAAAGCCCTTACCCATGGCGGCAGTGGTATTTCCTACCGCATCCAGCTGGTCGGTAATATTTCTTACACCTTCAGGAAGACCTGCCATTTCCGCAATTCCTCCGGCGTTATCGGCAATCGGGCCGTATGCATCTACCGCTACCGTGATAGCTGTTGTAGACAGCATTCCTACAGCAGCAAGGGCAATGCCGTAAAGTGCCAATAAATGGTAAGAAACAAAAAATGGCCACACAAATCAGTAAAATCGGAACTGCAGTGGAACGCATTCCGATAGCCATACCGGAAATAATATTCGTTGCCGGGCCGGTTTCTGACTGCTTTGCAATATCCTTTACCGGATTATAGGAAGAAGAAGTATAGTACTCCGTTATTGCACCAATGCAAAGTCCGGCAACAAGTCCCGCCATAACGGCGAATGCCGCATGGAAATTGCCAAAGAAATATTGAGATAAGCCAAAGGCAAAAAACCAATACTGCAATTGCGGAAGAGTAACTTGCGGTCTTTAAAACCTTACTCGGATTTTTCTCCTCCAAGAGCCAGTACCAAAATACTTCCAAGGACACAAGCCAACAGAGAAAAGACCTGCCAAAAGCAAGGGAAAGCCACACCCTCTACCGACTTCGCTTCCAAAAAGCGCGCCAAGTGTCATAGCAGAAACCAATGCTCCTACATAAGATTCAAAGAGATCCGCTCCCATGCCGGCAACATCTCCTACATTGTCTCCTACATTATCCGCAATAACGGCAGGATTTCTGGGATCGTCTTCCGGGAATTCCGGCTTCCACCTTACCTACCAAGTCCGCACCTACATCTGCCGCTTTCGTGTAGATTCCACCACCCACACGGGCAAAAAGAGCAATGCTGGAAGCACCAAGAGAAAAACCGGAAAGCACGCCGACATCCTTAGTAAAAAAACATAGAATAATCCGATGCCGAAGATACCGAATCCGGCACACACATTCCCATAACGGAGCCTCCGGAAAAGGCAACGGAAAGCGCCTTTTTCATTCCGGACTGTCTTGCCGCCTCTGCTGTACGAACATTTGCAGCCGTCGCAGAGCGCATGCCGAAGTAACCTGCCAGGGTAGAAAGCAAAGCACCGAAAACAAAAAGCTACCGCACTAAGCCAGCTTCTTGTTCCGAGGCCGATACACAAAAAAATAAGCTGCAAACAAAAAGAAGGATCCGATATTCTGCAAAAAGAAATGCTTCCGCGCCTTCTGCAATCGCCTTCGCAATTTCTTTTCATTCTCTCATTTCCGGAATCCTCTTTCAGAATCTTCTGCCCTTGAAATAAGGCGAACAGAAGCCCTAAGATGCCAAGAACGGGCACCAAGTAAAAATAAACTATTCATTTTTCCTCCCTCTTCAAGTGAAACTGTTATGTCTCTTCTCTTGTATCAGACAATAATAGCAAAAAGAATAGACATTTTTTTCTAGCATAAATTTTAAAAAGAAATTTTTTTATTCATATTTTTTTAGCTTTTTAAAAAAAGCCGGAATAATCCCCGCAAAATACAGAAAAAGCACCGAAGAAAAATGGCAATATCTCCGATGTTGATGATGATTTTTTTCAATAAACTAAAGCGTATATAAAGATAGTCCGTAACCTTCCCCCTACACAAACGGTCAAAAGTATTGGACATGGCACCGCCCATTATAATTGCCGCTCCATAGTTTTGTAAAAAATATGTTCCGCCTGCAGTATAGCTCAAATAGGGTAAAGAAAAAAAGAGAAACAGCATTGCCAAAAACGGAGCCCAAGCGAACAAGTCCGGGATATTTTCCCCTTCCCCATACTAAATCCGGGATTCTCCGCTTTTCGAAGCTCAATAAATCCTCTTGTGCCCTTCACAGGCCGTGGGAAAGTCTCCGGCTTCTCCCTATTGATTTTCCTTTTCACTGCTTGATCCGCAAAAAATATGGAAATTCCCAAAAGAAAAAGAAGAGCCGAATTTTTCCCCAACACCTCTACCGCTTTATTTTTACTCTTCCGCACGATTTCTTCTCCTCCTTTTAATACGATTAATATGACGCTCAAACTCTCCGCTTTGCAAAAGCTCCGTGAGAATACATTGTTCCAAAACGGGAACGGAGCAGCTGTAAAAAGAAATTTTTTTGAGATCCTCCTCAGCTCTTTTTAGCAGGAAGTAAAAGATAGGCCATTCTAAAGGCAGGGCCTATCGTTTTGGAAAAACTGTTGATATAGTATACCGATTCTCTATTATCCATACTGAAAAGACTGTCCTCGGGCTTTCCGAGAGCGGAAAATTCAGAATCGTAATCATCCTCTATAATATAAGCCTGATTTCGTTTGGCATAGTCCAAATACTCTTTCCTTTTAGAAGCGGTCGCCGTGACCCCGGTCGGAAAGCTGTGAAATGGCGTAACATGCAAGACCTTGCTTTTTGCCATTTGCAAGGCAGCGCTATGAATACCGTTTTTGCCCATTTCCAAAAATTCCAAGCGAATTCCGTTTGCTTGATATATTTTTTGCATTTTCTCATAGGATGGAAACTCCACCGCAAAGCTCTCTTCTCTGCCGAGAATTTGAACCAGCAGCGTGTAAAGCTGTTCAGCGCCGGATCCAATCAGAATCTGCCGCTCCTCTACGAAAATCCCTCGCGCCCTCCTAAGATATTCCTTCAACGCTTTTCTTAGAAAAGATTTCCCCCTGCTTTCGGAGGGGCTTAAAATCTCTTCTCCATACTTGGAAAGAACCTTCCGAACCGTTTTTTTGCAATCACGGAGTAGCCCATTTCCTCTTTATCTTTGCTTTGAAAAATGAGCCTTTAGCGGAAGCTCCTCCTGCTCCTCCACCGGAAATAACAGCCCGTCTCGGTACGAGACATAGTAGCCGCTTCGCTCTCTCCCCTCAATATAGCCTTCCTCCACAAGAAGAGCATAGCTGTGCTCCACTGTAAGTAAAGAAATTCCCATAGATGAAGCAAGCAAACGCTTGGACGGCATTTTTTTCTTTAAAACGATAGCGCCCGTCCACAATATCCTTTCTCAAAGTCTTGTATAGGGTCAATGTATTTAAACTGAGCGGCCATGCGTCTCCTCCACAACTCTTCATTCGTTAAAAATAAGAAAATCCAAGGCAAGCCGATGTATACGAAACTTATAGCAGTTCCTTAGATAAATTCCGTATAAGAAGTTAAATTGCTTAGATAAACTCCTTGTAATAGGAAAATGCGGAGGGTATACTCAGTTCCGATTCTATTTCCTCCTTGGTAAAAAGCTCGGCTTCCTCTCTTAACTCTTTACAAAGCGGAAATTCTCCGCACAGAACTTCGTAGCCTATCATCTCCCATTCCTTATGCGTGAAAATATGTCTTGCTTTCCCGAGCTCACGAAGCTTAAGTGGAATAAAAGCCAAGTTTTTGCACCTCCTCTAAAGCTTCTTTCTTTGTCAAAAAACCGGAAAGCTGATAAAAGCCGTAAAGGCCTGCCAGAACGCCCTTCTTGGGCCTTTTCTTTAATACGATTTTCTCTCCCTGACGAATCAGGAAAATACTGTACTGTTCCTTCTTTCTGGCCTTCTTTTCCCTCTTCAGGGGATAATTTTCAGGCTTCCCTTCTTCTGAGCTCGTGCAAAATGCAGAAAGTGGACAGGAGTTGCAAAGAATCTTTCCCTTTGGAACACAAACGGTTGCCCCCAAATCCATTAATGCCTCATTAAAGTCACCGGGAAACTTTTCGTCCATTCTCTCTTTAAAAATACTGAAAGGCCAAAAACTCTTGCTTCCTTTGATAAAATATCTTCACCATAAGAATTACAGCGCGCAAAGATACGAAGGAGATTTCCGTCCACTGCCGGGTATTTTCTCCGAAAAAAACGATAGAAGAAATCGCCGCTGCGGTATAGTCTCCTATTCCCGGAATGGAGCGGATTTCCGGATAAGCTGAGGGCATTTTTCCCGTCATATTGTTCCATAATCAGTTTTGCCCCTTTATGGAGATTTCTTGCCCTGGAATAATAGCCAAGTCCTTCCCAAAGTTTTAAAACCTCTTCCTCTTTCGCCAAAGCAAGACTCGCTATATCCGGAAAGCGCTCTATGAATCGATGAAAATAGCCTTTAACCGCCTCCACTCTTGTCTGTTGCAGCATAATCTCCGAAAGCCAAGTATAATATGCATTTTTTTCTTTCCGCGCCAAGGAAGGCTCCTTCCGTTTTTTTCCGAACCAGTTCAGAAGTTTTTCAGCAAACTCCCCCTGCTTCTCCTCTTTTCTCCCCCGCTTTTCTGATAATCCCTGCTCTCCACTCCGCTTTCTTCCCTTCTTTATAGGAGAATGGCAACCGCAAAAAGAACGATTCCTCCTAAAATATCCGCGTTTCCCGCATAAACTGTTCCGAATTTCTTTCCTATAAGAATTGCCGTATAGGATAGAATAAAAGTCACGATTCCGATGATACTTGAAGACAGAAATACCTTTGGAGCACTATAGAGAGAAAAAAAGTAAAGCCAAGAGAGGGCATCTACAGAGGTTCCCACCGCCTGAAACAGCAAGTTTTTCCGATACTTCCTCCACCTCCTTGTTTTTTTTCTTTCGAATCCCGCAAATGAGCATTCTTAAGCCAAGATAGCAAAGAATCAGTGTGGAAAGCGGAGACAGATATTTCAAAAGACGCGGCATGAATTCCGTAAAGCTTTTCAATAAAAAAAGTACCCCAATATAGGCATAAAAACTGAAAAACCGAAAGCGGAAGCAATATTCAGCTTTCTTTCTTCTTTCATATTCGGATTTTGTAAACCGCTCGCCATGGAAACCGCAACAGCATCCATGGCAAGGCCTATTCCCAAAAATAGGCTCTTCACTATAAACATAATTTTCTCCTATAAAGCCCTCTCAAAAAAATCGGCACTTATTCTCCCGGAATATAGTCAAAAGCCAGACGACTGCTCCCGTCCTCTACATGCACCACCCCGCAATACTGAAAGCCGAAGCTTTTCAAAGCGGCTTGCATGGAAATATTTTTCTCATGTGTATCAATTCGAAGATAGGAAATTTGCTCCAGACAATAAGAAAAAAACAGCCTTTCGTAATCCCCCTGCTTTTTCCCGAGGAAGCCACTCTATGTATGGTTCCGTAAGGTTTCGAGCTTCTCCAGGCTCCTCTTTCTATCTTCTGATAGTTTTTCTCTTCTCCTATAAAAAAAGGTGAAAACAGCCACTATCTCATCCTCTTCCATGACATAAAGAGCTTTTTTTCTAAAATCTTCTAAAGCATTTTCTTCATTCGGATATTTTTTCCATTGGTCGGTATTCCCCTCCGCCCTCATATGTTCTCTTGCCAAATCATAAATACGACAAATTGTTTGAATATCCTCTTTTTCTTGCCAAACGAATCTTCATGCTCTTTCCTTTTTTTATACAGACCTTCTATTTTCTGAATATGGACTAAATTTATATTATATCATTTCTTAAACTCAAAAATACTATACAAGTTTTTCATCACAATTTTTGTTAAAATAGCTTTATTTTTCGCTTTTTTTACGATTTCTTATTTTGAAACCTTTTCTTTCCGCTTTCAATATGCTTTATTTTTCGCTTTTCCACATTATCCATATGTGGATATTATCCGTATATGGATATTATCTACATATGGAGTATATGCAATGCCTTCCCTTCGTCCTATACTGTTCTCAGATAAGGGGCAGTGCTTACACACACTATCCGATCGGGAGGTGGATATGCTTCATTCTCATTACGAAATACTCTTAATTTTCCTACTTTCTGCAGCCTTAGAGGATCTCCGAAAAAGAAAGCTCCCCCCTTTATTTTTTCTCTTTTCCTTTTTCTTTTTCTTTCTTTTATCTCAGATTCTCAAATAACGGATTTCTCCGGCTTCTACTTTCTTCATTTTCCCCTAAAAACTGATTCTAAGTCTTCTTCTAAGCTATCCCCTCTTTTATCTTAGCGGAAGCGGAGGAGCGGATTGGAAACTCTGCTCCCTGCTTTTCACTCTTCTGCCCTTGGAATACAGCCTTGCCATTCTACTGCTTTCCACTCCCTTTTCCTTCCTTCTTTTTTATCTTCTCAAGGAGGATATCCCCTTTATATTTTCACTCTTTCTCTCTGCAGTTCCGATACTAAGTCTTTTTTAAGGAGCCTTTCATGGAAAAAATATTAGCCATCTATGATGAAGACAGTCTCTATTGTAAGCGTCTTTCTCAATACCTTAGGCAAAATACAAAGCTTCCCTTTCAAATCTACCCCTTGAGCAAGGCGGAAAGTCTGGAAACTTTTTGTCAAAAGAAAAAACCGGATCTTCTGCTTCTATCCGAAAAACTCCAAAGCCCTGCCCTTTTTCCTCCGGAGCGGGAAGAATTCTATATTTAAGCGAGGAAAAACTTCTTACAGAAAAGAAAAAAGAAAATACGATTTATAAATACCAATCCGCAGATCGAATCATGCGAGAAATTCTCTTGCAATACGGAGAGCTGGAGCTTCTGGAAGAAGACAGACAGGGGAAAGGCGGATAGCTTCATGATTTACAGTCCTCTGGGAAGAGTCGGAAAAACTTCCCTTTCTCTGGAAATAGCAAAAATTCTGGGGCAGAACCGTAAAACTCTCTACATCTCTCTTTCCGAATTCGGAGGAAGTGAGAAGAAGCGCCCCGAAGAAAAGGAATGTCTCACGGAAGCCTTGTATCATTTTAAAGAAAATAGTTTAAACCCTGTCATACTCCGGGCAATTTCCTATGAAAGAGACTCCTACTCCGTCATTTTGCCTGCGAGAAGTCCTGAGGATATACATGACTTAAGCCCCAGAGAGCTTTCCCTTTTTCTGAATAAAATTGCGGAAGACTCCGGTGCCGTCTCTTTGATTATCGATACCGACTCTTCCTTAAGTCTCTATACGGATTGTTTTCCTGAAATGAAGAAAATCTTCATGCCGGTTTTAAATGATAAGAAGTCTAAAGAGAAGCTTGATTTCTTTCAAAACTATTTGAAAAAGAACCTTTCCTCGGAGATCCTCGACAGATTTGTACAATGCAATCTCCCCGCTTCTCTAAAGACATACGCGGAGTCTCTTGTCATACGCTATATCTACGAAGAAGAGCACAGAGAAAAAGAGCAATATAGGAAAAATGCTACTCTAGGAGGAACCATGTTAGCTTTTAGACAACATCAAGCAGGAAATCAAAAAAAGAACTGCTTAGCGATTTGGAAGAACGGCAGCTTTCCGATACTCACCTTTATCAGGAAATTGATACGGCCCTCTTAAATAGAAAGGAGCTCGCTCTAAGGGAAAAACTCTATCTTAGAACTGCCGTTTTCGACAGCTTTCGAAGACTGGACTTGCTCTCCGAACTTTTAGACGATCCAGGCATCACGGAAATTATGATAAACGGTCCCGATGAGATCTTTTGTAGAAAAAAAGGGACAAATGGAAAAGTGGGATAAAAACATTTCAAAAGTACTGAGCAGCTTTCCGATTTGATTCAGCAGATTGTTTCCCGTATTAATCGCGCAGTCAACACGAAAAGTCCAATTGTAGATGCCCGACTCGAGGATGGATCTCGCGTTCATGTAGTCCTTCCGCCTATTGCTCTGAAAGGACCTACCGTAACTATTCGAAAGTTTCCGGAACCCATTACTATGGACAAGCTGATTCAACTCGAAAGCTTAAATGAAGAAGCTGCAGACTTTTTGAAATCCTTGGTACGCGCCTCCTACAATATCTTTATTTCAGGAGGTACGAACAGCGGAAAAACCACCTTCCTAAATGCCTTGTCCCAATATATTCCTAAAAACGAAAGAATCATCACTATTGAAGACAGTGCCGAGCTGCAAATTCAGGAAGTAGAAAATTTGGTTTCTCTGGAAAGTCGAAATGCCAATGCGGAGGGTGAGGGAGCTATAAGCATTTCCGATCTGATTAAGGCTTCCCTTCGAATGAGTCCTAATCGGATCATTGTAGGCGAGGTCCGCGGAAAGGAATGTTTAGACATGCTAAATGCCATGAATACGGGACATGACGGCAGTATTTCCACCGGTCACGGGAATAGCAGTCGAGATATGCTTCGAAGAATGGAAACCATGGTATTGCAAGGTGCAGATCTTCCTCTAAGCTCCATTCGGAACATGATTGCCTCGGCCATAGAAATCATGGTGCATCTGGGAAGAACAAAAGGACCATAAAAAGACGGGTCCTGGAAATCAGCGAAATCATAGGAGTGGAAAATGAAGAAGTTCAACTCAAAAAAGCTGTATCAATATAATGGAAAAAGTTTGGAAAAACTGTCGGATCTGTCTAACGAAGAAAAGCTCCTGCATCGACTATAGAAACTACGAAATCAGCATAGGAGAATACCTTTGGCATTTGGGAAAATTTCTGCTTATAATTCTTGCCTTTTTGCTACTGCTTTTATCATTCTCTCCTACTCTTTTTGTTTTCTGTTTCCCCTGCTCTTTTTCTACCTTTTTCTAAGAAACAGTCTCCGAAAGAAAAAGACAGGATCTTCTTCTTTTCCAATTTAAAGAAATGCTTTCCATTTTAAGCTCCTATTTAAGCGCGGGCTATTCCATTGAAAATGCCTTCATTGCCTCTATTCCGGACCTTAGCGCTCTTATCGGAGAAAATAGCTATATGGTGGAGGAGCTTAAGCAAGTTCAGCGTGCCTTAGCTATGAATCGCCCACTGGAAGAGCCCCTCTCTCAGTTTGCTCTTCGTTCGGGCCTCGACGATATATACAATTTTTCAGAAATCTTTTTGGTCGCAAAGCGCTCGGGAGGAGAGCTTTGTGAAATAATAAGACACAGCAGCTCTATCATTCATGACAAGCTGGCAATCCGAGAGGAAATTCTTTCCTTAAGTGCGGCAAGGCGTTTTTGAGCAAAAAAATCATGAATGGAATTCCCTTTTTTTATCATTCTCTACCTTAATACCTCTTCTCCAGACTTTTTCCATATTCTTTATGACTCCTTTATGGGGCGAGCGGTCATGACGCTTGCTCTCCTTATCTATCTCTTAGCCATTTATCTTTCCAACAGGATTATATCTATCCCCATATAAAAAGGGGGGAAATGAAAAATATCTCTCACCATATCCATAAGTGGACGCATAATCTTCTTTCTCAGGAAGAGGCCATACTTAAAAAGCAGCTGGCTATAGTTATTTTTCTCCCTTCTTTTCTCTGCAATTCTCTCCTTGGGACTGCAAAGAGAAGGTCGCATTCAATCCGGCTATATCTTAAAAAGAGAAGGAATCGGAGGTGCGGAATACAGCCTTCCTATTACAGTACAGGGATTAAATCCAGAGAAAAAAGAAAGTTTCGATATCACGGTTTCTCCCAGAGTCTATACCAAGGAGGAAGCTGACCGACTTTTTTCCGAGTTTCATGAAAAAATAGAAGCTCTACTTCTTCCGGAAGAGGAAAGCTTTGATGAAATTAGGACTTCTCTTCATCTAAATAATTATTTTCCTGAGGAAAATATAAAAAAATGAGCTGGAGCTTCAGCCCCACTGCCTTGATAAACGGAAAGAAAAATAACGGAAGAGGACGACTTGGATCTCATTCTGAACTATCGTTCCATTTTAGAAGATAAAGGAAAAATACACCACGAACTCCTTAAGCAAAATCAGATTCTGGAAGGAAATCTTGAGCTAAAGTTTAGCTGTAACATCTTAGCTCCCAAAGAAAAAACGGAAAAGGAGCTCGAAAACTATTTTCAAAGTCCCGAGGACTACCTTTATTATTCTCCAAACTATGTCTTTCCCATACGCATCTTTCCGGAGGAAAAAAACCGCTTCGGAGAATCTCAAAGATCTTTTAAAAAGAAAAATCTCCGAACTGAATCTCGAGGGGCGAGGCACGGATGAACTAACGCTTCCAAAAGAAATTGAGGGACATTCTCTTCATTTTACGGAAGAAAAAAACGCAGACTTATCTTTTTCTCCCTCTTCTTGGTCTGTTTCTTGCCTGTCTTCTCCCTTTTATGGAAAAGGAAAAGAAAAAGAGCGGCTAAGAGAAAGGGAAAAATTCTCTTCAACTGGACTATTCCGAGCTGGTTTCCAAGCTGGTTGTATACCTCGGCGCCGGGCTTTCTCTTAGAAATGCTTTTTCAGAAATCAGTAAACACTATAGTTTCCTTCTTGAGCACTGCGCTTCAGAAAATCATCCTTTATACGAAGAGCTTCACAGCTTATTGAATCAGCTGAAAAGCAATGTAGGAGAAGGTAAGGCCTACCTGGCCTTTGCCACAAGGATTTCTCTTCGCCCCTACAACAAGCTGATCAGTCTCATTGAACAAAAATCGAAAAAAACGGAAGTAAGCATCTTCGTTTACAACTGCAGGTAGAAATGCAGGAAGCCTTTGAAATGCGTAAGTCAACAGCCAAAAAGCTGGGAGAAGAAGCCGGTACCAAGCTTCTGTTTCCTCTCTTTATGCAGCTTCTCATCATTATGATGATTATCATATACCCTGCAATGCGGTCCATGGGATAAAAGATAATTCCCCTTTACCGCTTTTATTTCTTCCGTATCAAATCACAATAGTGAAATAAGAATATTGAAAACAAAGTTGTTATTACAGCGAAGAGGCTCTTGTCAAACAGCAATCTCCTCTTTGCCTTGTAATAGAGGGTGTAAAAAGTACACCAAAAATCAAAATGGCAATCCTGCCAAATTTTTTTAAGGAGGTAAATTATGCTTTTTTTCAAAAAAATGTAGAGAGGCGCAATATGCCTTAGATGCCCTGCTTTTTACATGCCTGGAGCACTGCAAAAAGAAAAAGACGAAACTTAATCAAAGGAAATGAAGCTCTTGGGACCATAGAGCTGGTTCTCATCATCGTGGTCCTCATCTCTCTTGTGGTCATTTTCCGAGATCGCATCAAAAGTGTCTTAAATGATATTTTGAAAAAAATAGAAAGCAGTGCTAAAAGCGTATAAAGCCCTAGCCTACGGAGAGGAAAAAAATCATGATTAAAAAAGAAACTCTGCCTCTATAACGGTATTTCTTTCCCTCAGCTTTGTGCTGATTGCCGCCTTAATTCTTACTATTACGGAATCTGCCAGGACAATAGCGCAAAGATATTATATGCAAACCGCCTTAAACAGCGCCATGGAATCCTTATTTTCCGAATTCCATAGGCCTCTTTGGGAAAAAACTACCGTATATATGCCTTGGAATATCGAGATGACAAATTATTGCAGGAGGAATTGGCCGATTTTTATCAAGCCCTATTGCGATGCTAAAAAAATCTCTTTCCGGCAAGAGTGGAAAAGGATGATTTTTTTCCTTCTCCGGAAGAGGAAGTCTTGTGGAGAAAAATTATTTTGAAGAAGAGATACTGGACTATATGCCGGCACTCCTTACCAAGGATGCTATAGAATTTTTAGGAAAAAAAGAGAGTGAAACAGATATTTCCCAGCTTCTGGAAGATGTAGAGAAAAAAGAGAAAGAAGCAGAAAGTATACAGCGCTTACGGGATAAATACGCTTTAAATCACCAAGATGTAGAGTACCTTGAGGATTGTATCAATGACATTGACTGTTATTGTAAAAATTCAATTTCACTTCATAGCAACGCTTTATCCGATTTAAACAGGAATGATGCATCGGATTTTTATCTTCATTCTTCCTCTCTACGCTCCAACCTGGAGCATCTGAAAAACACTGTCTTCCGCTACGATGAACGGGCAGAAATACTGAAGGGAAAGGTCGAAGAGCTTAGAAGAGACTTCGAAATAGAGAAAGAGAATCTGGAGGAGGATGGTATTCAAGCCATTGAAGCAGAGCTAAGCAGCTACGACTCTTATATTAATGAAGGCGGTAATATTCGAAAAAGCCATAGACCGTCTCCCGGAAGAAGTCGATGCACTGGTTTCCGACATAAATGCCATTGAAGAAAGCGTTAGTCATTTTCGAAGAATATATCCGAGAAGAAATGGATGAAGAAGAAAGAGAAAGCAAAGAGGAGGAAGAGGAAGATGACGATGTTGACCTGCAAGCAGAAATTGATGCATTTTACAGCGACACAGCAGAGTCCTGGCAAAAACTTCATATGCCCGAATATCAGGGGCAGTCACAAAAATCAATAAAAAGAACAAAAAATCCTGCAAAAGCATACAAGACATGGGTAAGAAAAAGCTCTTGGGAATTGCTCCTGCCTAAAGGGACGAGACTGTCCCGGGAGTGATGAAATCTATGGGCAATCTCCCTTCCATACCACATCTTCCGCAAACCCGGTACAGCTGGGACTATTGGGGGAATACTCTCTTCGCTACTTCCATTCCTATCACAAAGAAGATTCCGAAAAACCCTTCCTTACAGCGGTTCTACGAATTTGGAGCTGGAATATTTGCTGCATGGAAAGAAAAGCGACTACCAAAAACCTTGCGGCAGAGGTCAATTCTCTTTTTAGCCGTAAGAGAAGCTATGAACTTTATTCATATTCTTTGCAGCGAAGAAAAAGCGTCATGCTGTAGAAGAGTTTGTATATAGCTTTTTGGCTGCCACTGCAAATCCTGTCGTTATTGCCGTTTTCAGTATCTTTGTCATCGGAGTATGGGCCTTTGCCCAGTCTCTTTTAGATGTAAAGCATCTCTTAAATGAAAAAAGAGTTCCTATGATGCACAGCATGGACTCTTGGGAGCTTTCCCTAAGCCACCTCCTTGACTTTCGCTCTTACCTTGATGAAGAGGAGGGAGGAAGCGAAGAAGAAGGCCTGTCCTACATGGATTATCTTAGAGGCTTCCTTTTTACTAAAGGTCTTCTGGAACAGGACAAAATAAACAACGCCATGCTTAGCTGCATGGAAAAAAACATTCGAAATACGGTAAGTGAAAAGGAAAGCTCGTTTCAAATAAAGCAATGTCTTTATTATCTCTCTACCGACGCAGGAATCTCATCCAGACACAGTCTATACCACAAAGGATTTTTGGAAATGATCGGTGTAAATACCGGGAGCTCCGGATACCGCTTCGTTTTTGCACTCCGACTATAAATATAAGAATCTCAGTCAGTAAAGGAGACTATATGAAATCCTATTCCGCTTCCATGACTATTGAAGCCTCTCTTTCTCTGAGCTTATTCATTTTAGCCATGGTCATGCTTATGACACCGCTCCTAATTCTTAATCGAAGTATAAAAAATCTCAACTATATTGGAAAAAAATGCCAGAGCTGTCAGTATGTATAAATATCTCGAACACTACGGGCTTAAAAAAACAGCCGTAGAAGATGTCCCGCATATTGACGAAATTCTAAGCATTGGAGAAAGCGCATTGGAGGATATCTATCTCCTGAAGCCCTGCAAATGGAAGGGATGAAAAATATTCGGGCATGGAAATCACATATTACAAAAGATGATATTCTCTTGGACTTGGAGTATGAAGAGTTGATTCCTCTTTCCATAGTCAGCAAAAAATCTATTTATCAGGAAATAATTGCTCACAGAAGAGCATGGATAGGTGTAAAAAGGGTGCAAGGTGGGAAGAGGAAGGAAATGAAGCAAAAGAAGAGGAAGAAATGGTCTTTGTCATTGACGGACCTTCCTCTGTTTATCATAAAGCGAGGGACTGCAGCTATATCTCCAATGAATTTTTAAGTGCAAGTCCGAGAAGTATAGACGGCAGTAGCGCAAAAATACGGAGGGAAATTCTGTCCTTGTAAGAGCTGTAAGCCCTCCCTGAAACAGCGCGGTTGTTTATTATACAGAAGCCGGGAAGAAGGTATCACAGTACCACAGACTGTCCTGCCATGCGTTCCTCCGTTCATGAAATCCCTTTGTCTCAGGCACTTTCAGAAGGAAGACACCCCTGCCCAAGGTGCGGAAATTAGAAGCGGGCAGTCCGGTCTTTCGTTTCTTTCTAAAAAAATCCGCTTTCTACATTTAAGGAGGTCGTCATGGACTTCATCTTCATCCTTATGCGTATCAAAAGCCTACTTTTCTTTTCCTTTTTCTATTGGCAGTAGTATGGGATTTTCGAAAAAGGCTTCTGCCAAAATACTTAGTCCTCTGTTTTTCTAATTTTCGGGAATTCCCTTTTATGTCTTTACACTTTGGGAAGGATTTTTCAGAATGGCTTTTACCCCTGTCTTTTCCTTTCTCTATAGCATTTTACCCTTCGTTATTTCCTTCTTTATGCTGTTTTTCCAAGCTGTCTAAAGGTGCTCTTGGAATAGGAGATGCCTTTTTCTGCTCTGCTCTTCTTTGTATATGGATTATATGAGTTTTTCTTCTTTTTTTCCTCTCCGGGCTTTTTATGCTCGCGCTGGTATCCATTTTTCTTTCCCTCTATTTTTGGAGCCAAAAGAAAAAAACTTAAAAAACATCTCTTTCCCTTTTTATTCCTTGTTTTTATTCCCGGAGGATTATACTTTTTCTACATTTTGTTTTTTTCAGAACAGTCTAAAGAAATAATTCTCATCGATTTTTAAGGAGCCGGTATGCATAGTATTGAAACAAGTATCATTTTATTTATCAGCTTCCTCTGCATCGTATTTCTCCTGCAAAGTACTGTTTCGCTCCATAGCCTTATACGAGAAAAGAAGCGAAAAGGAATATAGCAGAGAGCTGAAGAGTCATAGCCTAGGAAAAGAGAAAGATTTCTATAAGGTGGAATTATACACTCGTTTTTTTTCTGTCGCGGAAGACCTCTTTCTTCGAAAAAGAGGAGGAATCCAAGCCTTCAGAAACTGAGTAGTTGATAATCTATCCTTTTTAGGAATTTCCAATTAAGAAAGGAAATGTCATGTTCCAAAATTCTCTACAAATCGAAAAAGAACTGAATCACAGCTATCTCTATCTTCACGGAGGAGATTGGAAAGAAGAAAGTCATGAGCAAAAAAATCATACAAAAATGTTCTATTCCCGGGACGCTTCCTTTTCGTTTAATTCAAGAAGAGGAGGAAAACATATTTCAGTATGACTTTTCTTCCCTATGAGAGAATAGTGGATTATTTTGCAGAAAGAAAAATGAGTCTTTCCCATATTCTCGGACTATTTGAATCAATACATAATGCCTTAGTCCACTTGGAGGAATACCTCCTATCCCCGGAAATCCTCGGTTTAGATACCGCTCTGATCATGTACGATGCAGAAAACAATCTTTTTCTTTTTCCTCTTATCCCTTCTAAAGACGAGGCATTAGAAAAAGAGATAAAGCTTCTCATAGACTTTGTCGCAGAGCACTTGGACGAGAAAGACGAAGCCGCTATACTCTCCTCATATTTTCTTCAGCAGGAAAAAAAGAAGGATCTTTTACAAATTAAAAGCATTCTGCAAATTTTACATATCCGGGAGGAAAGAAAGCAAAGCGGGAATAAGATAGAAGAGCACATTTCCCTTAATACAAGGGACACTGTAGACCTCCCAGTAATTCGGAGTATTTAGGCACGCACTTTCCTGATACAGTAGAAGATTCTAAAAACATGGAAGTAAGCCTCCCCTCTTCCGTTAGTGCAGAAGAATGGGATCTTTCCTCCTGCTCTTACTCAGATTATACAGAGAGAATGAAGAGCATAGCTCTCACGGAGTCTGAGAAAAGGGAGAGAACACTCTCTCAAAGTCCGGAAAGTATGAACGAGTCATGCTTCTCTTCTCAAAAAAAGATCCTTCAAAGCCTGAAAAATCTTCCTCTCCTTTTTTTCCTTAAAGATGCTTTTTCAAAAAAAGATAGAAAAATTTCGGAAATAATGAGCTGAAGCATGAGAATAAGGAGTACAGTTCAAAATCTCCCGAACTGATACGAACAGAAAAGAGAAAGTCAAAAAGAAGCGCTTAAAAAAATTCTTTCTATGCCTTTCCTTATGCTTCTCCTTCCCCTAATTCTTTATTTTTTTGGAAAAGGAGCACTTCTTTTTACAAGAGTACCTCCCTTCCTGCTTTTAATTGAAGCTGCAGCACTTCTCTATGGAAGCCTGGATATTCTCCTTTTTCTTTTTCTCTCGAAACAGTTTCGGAGAAAAATCAAAAACTCGCTCTAGGGCTTAAAAGCTTCTCTTTCAAATCATTGGAAAAAAATGCTATACTGAAAGACATGATCTAATTGGAACGGGAGGTGGCTATGGAACAATTCAATCTGGTAACGAATAAACTGAAAAGAATTGAATATTGCCTATGAAGTCGTAGAGCATCCGCCTGTATTCACTACAGAAGATGCAGACCGCTTCATCGAGGGAAAGGAAGGCGTCAGAACAAAAACCATGTTCTTAACGAACAAAAAGAGTAATTTTTATTTAGTGATTATGGATGAGGCAAAACGCTTAGACATGAAGCTTTTTAAGGAGCTTGTCGAAGAAAGCCAGATCAAAAATGGCCTCGGAAGAGCATCTGCATACAAAAAATACTGCTTCCGCCGGGAACTGTATCCCCGTTCGGTCTTTTTAAATAATGAAGAGCATGATGTACAAGTCTACATTGATGAAGAGATAGTTCCGGAAGAAATCGTCTGTTTCCATCCCAACACCAATGAAAAAAACATTATTTTTTTAAAAACAACGGATTTATTTCGTTTTCTGGAAGACATCGGTCATCCTGCACATGTAGTTTTACTGTAAGAAAAGAGGAAGGATTCGCTTTAGCTGTCCTTCCTTTGCAACTCTTCTTCCACCATTCTTCCGATTTTAACCGTATTTCGATTTTCTTTCGCTTCGTAAAGCATTCTATCTGCTAAAAGCATCAAAGATTGTACCGTGGTTCTTTTAAAATATCCCCGATGCTCAATGTAATCTGCGCTTCAGGGCATTCGGGAATCACAGCCTGCTCCACTCGCCTGCAGATCTTAGATATTTTCTTTCTAAAAGCCTTCTCTGTAATTTGGGGAAAACAAAGTAAAAACTCGTCCCCTCCGTAGCGCACTAATATATCACTTCTTCTGACACAGGAATAAATCTCTTTTACCGCAATCTGTAAGGGCCTTGTCTCCTATAGCATGTCCGTAAGTATCGTTGATTTCCTTAAAAGCGATCCACATCTATCATGGCAAGAGCCTGATGCGTCGCTCTTTTTAGCTTCTCATCATAATACTTTCGATTCCATGCTTTAGTCAGGCTATCCCTATACAATTCAGCATTAAACTGAGCTATTTTCTCGATAAAGCCGGTCTTTCCCGGAGTCCCTATCAGTAAGGATTTCTCCATGGCACAGACCATTTCTACCACAAGGGGCCGTTCCCTGTATTCCATATACTGCGCAATAATGAAGTAAATATCTTTTTTTAAAAACTCGAACTTGGAAGCTTTGCCTTTCTCCTCAAAAGCCTTTTTTTGTAATACATTGCTGACATTCTCCAAGGCGATTCCATGGTGCAGTGCACATGGATTCACCGGGGATAAGCTTTCCTTTATCATCGAACCCTACTACCAACCTCGTTTTAGGATCAATTATCCTTATGACATCAAAAGCGGAATATAATTCCTCCAGCCTTTTCTTTAAGATATCATAATCATTAATCCTCCATTGACTCGTCAAGCCTTCCGGTATCTCCATTTTCTGTCCTTCCTAAGCAAGCAACCACTTAAAATAATCTAATCTAGTCAATCTCTTCCGTCCTCTTCTAAGTTATCTTCAATAAAGGGCTGACTTTCTTCTGTAATCATGGATAGCTTATCCATGTTTAAGGTATGGATTCCTAAAATTACTTTTTCTTCAAACTCTGTATCATAGGAGCGTACCAAAACATAGCGTTTCCACACAAAGTTCTTATCCTTAACAAGTGGCGCAGGCGAAGCCTGAGACATCTTGTTTTTATCTTCACATCTAAAGTAAGAAAGCAAATATCCTTCCTCTACACCTCCTATTCTTTCCCACATATCTTCAGGATTCAAAAATGCCCAACAACGCTTTTGGTCATCAGGATGCACATTTATAGAAATATAGTCTCTAAGCTCTTTCGCTATATTTTCGCTTTTCTTCATCTGCTCATGCAGCTTACAAATATATACCGGAAGCAGGGTATTCTTTTTAAGGTCCATGAGTAAAAACCATATCATAAACGGAGTATAAGGGAAGCAAAGAATCATTCAAATTCCCTAATTTTCCGAAAAACCTGATTGTTGGATAAAATATCAATCCGAATCAGATAAATATAGGTTTCCTCTATGCCGGAGACCAATCTTGCCTGTAGATGGCAATGCTTTCCCGCAGAAATAAAGTCCATAGACTCCACTTCCTTGGATTGCTTTGCTATTGCCATAATTTCACGCAAGCGTTCTGCAAGAAAAATACTGCTTGTATTCAAGGTATCCTGAAAATGATGAATCCCTGAATAGCCTATATCTAAAAATATTATCACGATATGGCTTTGTGAAATTGAGATGGACAATTTCTCCGTTTCTTTCAGAGCAAATGGATATGGGTATTACCGTTTCAAAGCCGTAAAGGGTCGGTGAATCATCTAAGCGCTCCAGGACAAAGGGAGTCGGACTCATGATGTTCTACAAGTCCTACCTTGTCATAAAGATAATTCTCCGGGCTGCTTTCCACTCCATTTTTGAATCAAGTCAGAAAAGCCAATTTTCCCATAGGCTCCGGTTTTTCCAAAATAATAGCCCTGCAAACGCTCACAGCCTGCCTGCTTTAAAAAAACGATATTGCTCCTCCGTCTCCACCCTTCCGCAACCGTATGAATTCCGATTTCCTTCGCCATATACAAAATAGAAGAAATAATGATAAAGGGATTTCTTCCCCATATCACTTAAGAAACGCATATCAATTTTAAAAGGTGTCAAATTCAAATTCCTTTAGAAGATTTTAAGGAGGAATATCCTGAGCCAAAGTCATCCATCCAAACCTGATAGCCAAGCTCATGCATCTTTTTGACCACATACTTCATATAGCCTTCATTATGCATAACAACAGACTCAGTTATTTCAATATGCAAAAAGCGATTTTGGAACTTCATATTCGTTGACAATCTCCTCTAACTGATCCAGAAAAATCACCTATATTAAAGTCCAAACGTGAAAAAATTCAAAGAAATCGGAAAAAAACGATTTCTTTTGCTTTTTCAGACACACCCCTACATTCTTACATATTTCTCTAAAAACATAAAGGTCTAAAAAGATGAATTTTTAAGATTTTTTTCTAAAATCGGAATGAAAACCCAGGATAGATCATGCCGTATTTGGGATCAAGCCAACGAGAAAGGGCTTCCGCACCGCAAACCCTTTTCGATAAGCCACGCACATTCGGCTGTAAATACACTTTAATCCATTTCTCTGAAATGGCTTCCTCTGCATGAAATTCAATATGCTTTTCCAGCTCTAAACGAGGCAAGATCCTTCTTTTCTTGCTTTAAATGCGTGTAGCTGCGAATTCCCTTTTTTACCCCTTCATTATTTTGATATTGTTCCCATCAGAACTCCCCAAACAAAAACCGCTATGCCATATAGATTTTCGTCTGAAAAAGAAAAATGAATAAAGCTAAATATACTTCTTTAAGGGAATTTAATAAATGAAATATAACTTTCTTTACAAGAAATTTATTAAATTTTATTAATTAAATCTTTGATTACTTCTCCCCTATAATAAAAGCCGCAAACCGGAGGAACAAAGGATACGGAACCGGGGAGTTGTTTTTGTCTTCTTCCTCCCATGCCTTCCTCTCCAAAAGTGAATATTTCGCCCTTCTCTCCTAGCTCCGGCTCCCTTCTTGCTTCCTCCCGCACCGAAGAATTCGTCATGCTAAACTCATCCCTTTTCGAACAGGGCTGTATCGGCATTTCCTCCGAATACACCACCTTAAGCTCCGGAATTCCTCGCTTTTTACACTCTCTTCTGATGACCTTCGCCAGCGGGCAAACTCTGGTCCGGTAAATATCCGCTACCCGAAAATGCCGTCGGATCCAGCTTATTTCCTGCACCCATAGCACTAATAATCGGTACTCCCGGGCGATACGCTTCCGTGATTAATGATAGCTTTGCCGTCACCGTATCTACACAGTCAATGACATAGTCATAATCGGAAAAAGAAAACTGCTCTTTATTTTTCAGGCAAATAAAAAAACAACGGAAGGCGCGAACCTCACACTCGGGATAAATAGAGTGAATTCGCTCTTCCATAGCTTCTACTTTTGCTTTTCCTATAGTATCTTTTTTTGCAATAATTTGTCGATTTATGTTGCTTTCACAGATTGTATCATTATCCACTATATCAATCCTGCCTACTCCGCTTCTGGCCAGAGCTTCCACAACATATCCGCCTACCCCTCCTACCCCGAAGACAATAACCTTTGAGGCCTTTAGCTTCTCTAAAGCAGCTTTTTCCCAAGTAGCTCGATCTTGAAAATTCTTCCGACATACTTTCTCCATTTCAGTCTATTTAAAGGTAAATCTCTATACTATTATTCATACTATTCTCTATACATATTGTTCTCTATACCCTATATCCTTGATACTTCCTAAAGCCGGGCTATCCGGCATTTTTCAAAAAAGCGGATAAGCCCGAAAATCCTATACAGCCTTCCCTTTTTTCAAGGATTTCTTCATACGCTTCCCAAGCTCCACAGCCAAGAAAACCTTAATACAGTCCGGAATAATAAAAGGAATCACTCCGACAGCCAATGCCTTGAAAAAGGAGAAAGACAGGAGTCTTGCAAAGCCATAAGGTTCCAAGAATATAGCAAAACAGCATTCCCAAAAGAAAAAAAGCATATTGTAGAAGAGGCTCTTTGGAAAAGCGTTCCAATCCTAAACCTCCCAGATAGCTCAAGAAAATCATCCCTATAAGATACCCTCCCGTAGGACCTAAGAGCTTAGCCAAACCTGCTTCATAATTGGAAAAAACAGGAAGCCCAAAAATTCCCAAAAGCAAATACAGAAGATAAGCCAGAGTAGATAAGTTCTTTCCTAAAACAGTAGCGGACAGACACACCGCAAAGGTTGCAAGGAAATCGGCACCGGCCAATCAGAAGTGAAATCGGAGATAATACAGCCATGACGGCAGTCATAAAAGCTACCATAACAATATCTTTTTATTTCCATTTTTATTCATCATTTTTATTCATCATTCTTTTTATTTCTCTTTTCTTTAATTTAGCAAAAGTCCAATCATAAAACTAAGGCTCCAGATAACTGAGAATCCACTCTCCTTCTCCGGAAAAATCCACTTTACCTTCCCCTGCAGGGAATAAAAAGCTGTCTCCCATTTTTCGCAGAAAGAAAACTCTCGGAAAGAGAAGGAGCCGATTTTCCACAGCTCTCCTTAGTATGTCCAATTTTACCGCTTCCCTCTACCAATACTGCAGAAAGAGCTATTCTCTCCCACTTCTCTTTGATAGCTTTCACCGGAGGAAAGCCGAATGCGATCCACTGTAAAATAAGGGCAGGAAACCAGTCTCATCAAGTGTACGGAGCTTTCCTCCAGCACGCTTGCATTGCATAACCTCCAGCGCTTTTTTTCTATATGAAGCTCTCTTTCTTTCCCATCCTTATCTTTTCTGCCATAATCATAAACACGATAAGTCAGATTCGAGTTCTGCTGAATCTCAGCAAGGAGAATACCTGCCCCGATTGCATGAACCGTACCGGCAGGGAATAAAGAAGACATCTCCCTTTTCAACAGGGACCTTGCGAAGTAGATCGGTAAAGCGCTTCTCCTCAATAGCCTTCCTAACTTCATCCTTTTGTATATTCCTGCTTGAAACCAAAAATACAGAAAAAGCGCCTTCTTCTCTTTCCAAAATCACCCACATTTCCGTTTTACCGGGCTGCCCTTCATTGGCCATCGCGTAGGCATCATCAGGGATGTACCTGAACGGATAAAGGAAGCTTTGCGTCAATCAGCTTAATCAAAATAGGAAAGTCTCGAAAATCTATTTCCCAAAATCCCCTTAGCCTCCGGATGTTCCTTCAAATATTTAGGAAGGCTACATTTTTCTCCGGAAATTAGAAGCTCGCTTTCCCCCGTCCTTATGGCAGGAAAGAATCCAAGCCTCCGCAAGAGGTGATCCGGAAAACTCAATATTGTATCTCGTTTTTAATGCTTCTCCTCCCCAGAGGTAATCCTTACACTTTGCCTTCAGACGATATATTGCCATACTTTTCCTGCACTTTCTTTCACTTCTCTCAAAAAACTACGGACTGATACCGGGCCCATTTTCAATGTCAGCTTCCCGGCATCATTTCCCGATCCCGGACCATTGTAGCTCGGTCCGCCTGAATCGCCACTTCCACTATTTCGAGGGGGAAGCCTTCTCACCCTGTTAATCGCTTTTTCCAGCTGCTGGCTTAAAGAAGATATGTCCGAAGCTCCATCCAGGTCCTTTAAGCGAGCAATCGCCTCCGAAATTAATGCTTCCGTATCTCCGTCCTGGTATTCCAGACTTTGCAAGATACTTAGAGCGGAAAGGAAAGCCTCCCTCTTAGCATTTTGTGTTGTTCCCGTTTTTCTTCCTTACTTTCCTCTTTAACACGAGATTCCTCTTCCTTTTGCTTAAGATAAAATTCAGCTCCTCTTCTTGCTCAGCTTCTATCTTCAAAAATTCCTTTTTGCTTGTTAAAAAGCTTTTCCAGATACTCCGTCTTAAATTGTTCATCTTTAATATCATCCAGTAATTCTCGTATCTCGGAAAATAATTCTCTTGCCTGTAGGATATCCTCAACATTCTCTACTTCCATATTTTCATAGCTTTCCAGCTTGGAAATAACAGCTTCCTTATTTTCTTTTTCTGCACTTCTTCTTAGATAATCTTCTCCTCTTCTCTTTATTTTTAAGAGAAACATAATCCGTAATTTCGGAATATTCATCCAGCTCCTTGACTACTGTTTTCAGGACAGCCCAATCCTCAGGTGTTAGCCCCTCATGAAGACTGTCCATGACATTTTTCCATATTTTTTTCCTGCATAGGGTTGCTCCGTAAATTCCGGGCATTTCCGTCGGCATGTCGTGTCCCACCCATACTGCCATGCTGTAGTACTTAGTGTAACCGCAGAACCAGGTATCCTTCGAGCCATTACTGGTCCCCGTTTTTCCGGCAGCGGGCATATTGTTTTTCAGCTGTAAGCCTCGGCCTGTTCCATACTCCGTATTCATCGTTCCCTTCAGAATATCCGTCATAATGAAAGCCGTATCCTCGCTGTAAACCTGCGCTGTTTTTATTGTTCTTTCGTCTGCAACATACTCCGTCTTTTTCCGATTCAATTTTTAAAATACAGCTTTTTCCCTCATAGAGTCCTCCATTAGCCAGTGTGGAGTAGCCCTTTGCCATATCCAAGATACGAAGTCCATTAGTGAAACCGCCTATAGAAACTGCAAGAGCATCATAATCTCGGGGACTGATTCCGAGAAAATGCATTTTTTCCAAATACTCCATTGCATTTTTAATGCCGACCTTTTCCAAAAATCTGCCAGGCAACCGTGTTTAGCGAGCGATTCAAAGCCTCGCGAAGGCTGATTCTCCATAGTAATGTCCACCTGAGTTGGATGGTCCGTCCTCCACTCATGGTCGTCTACCAAGCTTGAGGCACGATACCAGCCAAGGTCCAGAGCCGGAGCATAGTCCAGTAAGGGCTTTATAGCCGACCCCGGCTGACGGAAGCTCAGATAAGCACGGTTATACTTATCTTCCGTGCCTCTTCCTCCTATGGTCGCCACGACATAGCCACTTTTATTATCTATAATTACGGCAGCTCCTTGCATGGAGAACTTTCCATTTTCCTGCACTTCCGTGAATTTCGACAGACTCTCATCTAAAAAGTTCCTGTGCTTTAGCCTGTATTTCGGATTCAGAGAGTATAAATTGTGTATCCCCTGCACGAAGCTCGCGGTTATAAAAGGCATAACTCTCTTCATATCGGTCTTGATAATTTTTCTTTTTCCGTCTGATTTGCAAAAATGATAAGTGAAAGAAACTGATTCACCTCCATCATTCTGATGGTTGCCGCATATAGAGCATAGGAATTCAGATAATCTTCATCTGTCGATTTTTGCGTGTTCTTAGAAATCACAAGTGGAGCGGAGATTGCATTTTCATACTCTGTTTCACTAAGATAGCCTACAAGCTGCATGGATTTCAGCACCTGATTTCGCTTTTTCTCCGCCCTATCGGGATGTCGCACAGGGCTCATAACGAGAAGGGGCATTCGAAATACCGGCCAAGGTTGCAGCCTCTTCCACCGTTAAATCCTTTTGCCTGCTTATCAAAAGTAATATTGACTTGCCGCTTCTACTCCGTAGCAATTATTTCCATAGAAATTCGTATTACAGTAAATTTCCATGATATCCGACCTTGGAATACTTTTTTTCCAATTCCTGCGCCAAAATCATTTCCACTATTTTACGGGTATAGGTTCTTTCCGAGCTTAAAAAGGTATTTTTACCACCTGCTGGGTAATGGTCGACCCTCCTGTGTTATTTTCCCCTTATTCTTAATGAGCTGCAAAAAATGCACGAAGAGTCGCCTATATAATCCACCCCATGGTGGCTCATAAATTACAGTCCTCCTGTGCAATATAGGCATGCTGAAGGTTCGGCGAAATCTGATCAATGCTGTCATACACAAAAATGTCCTGCATTGATGGTTCCCAAAGTCCTTCCCTCGTAGTCTAAAACTATAGTATCGGATCGTTTTGTCAGGTCCTTCAGATTACTTCCGGCCAGCTTCTCGTTCGCAATCCGGCGCAGTCTGTTCAATTCCGGGCGAACAAAGAAAAAGAAGCCCAGAAACGATAGAACAGTCAATATTCCCAATAAAGACAGGATAAAGCTTTCCGAAAAAACGAAATACGGAAGATTTTTTTCTTTCTTCTTGCTTTTCCCTTTCTACTCACTTCTCTCATTTTTACCCTCTCTTAAAAGCTACCGTGAATTCGGATAGAAATAATGTGTAATTCTGCGACTTCAAGGTTATCCCCCTTAAGATTGCACACTTTGTGCACTGCACTTGTAATGAACGATATTGTACACGCTCTTCGGGCAATACTCGCTATGAATAAATTCGGCACAAAGCCACTGGGACTCTGTGCCGATTACGAAAGCTATATTAACCAAAATGTTCGAAAAAGCTCAGCTCTCTTACTTTTGCGTAGTCCACCGCTCTTGACTCTCGAATAATATTAACCTTGATCACACCGGGGTATTGCATCTGATCCTGAATCTGCTTGGAAATATTTCTTGCCATGATGGTCATATCATCATCGCTGACCTCATCAGGTACTACCATAATCCTAACTTCACGGCCTGCCTGTACTGCAAAGGACTTCTCCACTCCCTGATAAGAGTTGGCAATCTCCTCCAACTCCTTTAAGCGGTTCGTGTAAGTCTCCAAAGACTTTCTTCTCGCGCCCGGTCTTGCCGCGGAAATAGCATCTGCTGCCGCAACAATAAAAGGAAATCATAGAACTGGGCTCCGTGCCTCCGTGATGAGAAGCTACCGCATTAATCACCACCTCCGGCTCATGATACTTCTGACAGAGCTCGATACCCAAGTCTACATGGCTTCCTTCCACCTCATGGTCAATTGCTTTTCCAATGTCGTGAAGAAGGCCTGCACGCTTAGCAAGGCGAGTGTCCAAGCCAAGCTCCTGTGCCAAAAGTCCGGAAATCTGTGCTACCTCCACTGGAATGCTGTAAAAGCATTCTGTCCAAAAAGTACGGAACTTCATTCTTCCCAAAAGGAAAAACCAGCTCCGGGTGTATGCCATGCAGTCAAGCTCCAAGGTTGCAGACTCGCCTTCCTCTTTTATCGTATCATTTACTTCCTTCCGACTCTTCTCTACTACTTCCTCAATACGAGTCGGATGAATTCTTCCGTCTACAATCAGCTTCTCCAGAGCGATACGGGCAACTTCTCTACGGACCGGATCAAAGCCGGAAAGCACTACCGCTTCCGGAGTATCGTCAATAATCAGCTCCACTCCCGTAAGCTGCTCCAAGGTACGAATGTTTCTTCCCTCACGACCGATAATGCGTCCCTTCATTTCATCGTTCGGCAACTGCACACCGGAAACCGTAGATTCGGTTACCTGATCGGCAGCACAGCGCTGAATGGCTTCCACAATATATTCTCTCGCCGTTTTTTCCGCTTCTTCCTTCGCCCTGGCATCATACTCTCTAATGATTAAAGGCTGTATCATGTTTGATGCTGTCTTCCACAGAGCTAAGCAATTCCTGCTTAGCCTGGTCATAGTAAAGAGCCTGAAACTCTTTCCAGTTCAACAAGCTTTTTGCTTTTGAATTTTGCTCTATTCCCCTTCTCTACTCTGAAGACCTTCTTCTTTCTTCAGAAGCTCCGCTTCCTTTCGCTCCAGGCTTGCAGCCTTCTTCTCGGAGCTCTCTTCTCTCTTTAAAATCCTTTTCTCTAACTCTGTAACTTCTTTTCTTCTGTCTTTTTAATTCCTTATCCAAATCATTTTTGCTTTTTAACGCTTCTTCTTTTTGCTTCCAGTAATGCTTCTCTTTTTGTTTTCTGCTGTTCTAATGGCATCATCGATGATTTCTCTGGACTTCTCTTCCGCGCTCCCTACAGTTTTTGCATACATAGACCGCTCTTTATTTTGTCCAAGGATAAACATGATAATTCCCACTACCACTGCCACAATTACAATGATGGCTATTCCCAATGGGCTCACGATTCATTCCTCCTTCAATATTCCTTTGTTAATGTACAAATATGTGAAAGCAATTATTTTCTTGCGAAATGTCAGATTCCATATTCATCATTTTAACATATTTATTCTAAAGTATCATAAAACATGTGTCAACGAAAGCTTGCACGAATTCAGATATTGTAATAATAAAAACAAGGAGCGAAAGAAGAATTCCTTCTAACCGCCCCCAAAAGCTCATTATTCCTGAAACAAATTCATCATTTTTGCCGAAAGCTTTTTCTCCTATCCCCATCACATTGTTCACGAAAAGAATCTCATCAATTCCTTTTTCTCTAATAATTCCGGGAAGCTTCTTTTTCGTAATAACGATAGTCTATCACATAGATATTTTTATAGTGTTGCGCTAAAAAAGGCACAAAGGCATTGGCATAAGAGTCCTTGATTACAAGAAGATTTTTTTCTCCTTTATCATTGTGCACTTCAACATAGGGATGGTCCCCCAGCATGAAAGCAATTATATTTATTTCCCGGAAGCATGGAAGAAGCATCGTTAATCAGATTCGCATCACCTTCCTTTCCGTCCGCATTTTGAAAATGCATCGTATTGACTGTCCCGGTATAAGCAATCACACTGTCCGGATTTGCCTTCAAAGCCTCAGGCCTATTCATGTAGAAATAAAAGGTCCGTAAAAGCCCTCGTACTCCGCCTTTGTAAAATCATCCAGGGATAGAGCCTTCATCCCCTTTGTCCTGCAATATTCCGTGTAAGCATAATACGCACCAAGTTGCGTCAATGGTGATCCGTTCGGAAGTAAATATATTCTTCTCTATGCTTATTGAGCGAAGAGAAGGCATCCACAGTATGAATTTCCTTATTCATCAGGCTGTAAGTATAGGAAATTGCCTGATCCATGCCTGAGGAGGCCAGCTTTTCCTGCGTTTTCGGATCCAAAAGCACTCCGAAGGAATTGGGGACCATCATGGCACTGACTTCCAAATTCGGATAAAGACTTTTCACGGTATTTAAGAGAGATGCATAACTCCTCACCCCTTTTTCACTGAAATAATAGAGCTCAAAGGCCTCTTTTCCGCTAAGGTAAATGCTTCCGGCAGTCTCGCCCGTAAGCTCCACATCCGTGTCCGCCTTTTGAATTTCCAAGTTTCCTTCCGCATCTGTTTCAAAGTTTTCCGCTTTCTTAGAAGAAGGACTGCTCTTTATGTCAGCATTTATATCATTTTCCGGAGCAAGTTCCCCTCCCTCTTCCGGAATACTCTCTTTCTCTTTTTTTACATCACCATACAAAACCTCTCCCTGGAGTCCATAGAGGTTCTTTACCTTTCCATCTAAACTAAGCCACTCCTCTTTTCCGGGATAACTGTCCTGGTACCAAGTAGCTATATCCTGAAAATAACTCCCTTTCAAAATCCCCTCCAGGGAGAATTTCGGAAACTTCTTTAGTTCGCGCTTTTCCTCTACAGAGTACTGCTTACGAAGAGGGAGTAATATCCCTATCCCAAACAAGAGAAAAAGAAAGAGGAAAATCAAGAAGGCGGAAATCGCCTCATATATGCTTCCCTGCTGCTTATCCCATTTTCATATTTCTTTTCCCAACTTTCTCCTAAATTAAGGCCCGAAAAAAATGTGTAAGCCGATGTTCAAAAATAGCAAGATTGGAAAAATACACCGTCTCTACTCCCAAGTTGCTCTATGCGTCATATTAGAACTGATTATAGAGGAAAAGGTGTATAGCTCTGTCCAGCCATAGCGGAAAAAAAGAAATTGCTAAAAGCCGCCAGTGCAAGCTACAAAGCTTTACAAGGTAGTATATCCTCTCTCCATGGTCCAAGAAAAAAATCCTCCATTTGGTCTTTCTTTGGATTTTCTTTTAAGGCAAGGAGATGTCGCCTATGCTCCTCTTCCGATAACAGCTCTTCCATGTCCGGAGCCTCCTCCGTGCTTTTAATCTCAGGCTCTTCTACTATATTCTTGCAATCTCAGGAAGCCTCTTCTATGTTCTTACTCTCGGTAATCTCGGAAGCCTCTTCTATACTCTTACTCTCGGCAATCTCGGAGACCTCTTCTTCACTCTCTTCCATACCGTAGAATCCATCTTCCTCTCTCTTCCCTTTTCGCTCTTTTCTGATTCTGCCTCGCATCATAAGATCCGCCCAAGCCTCATCCAGCTTCTTAAAAAGAAGTCGAAAAAAGAGAATCGCCATAAAATTAGGAAAAATATGGTTCCCGTAATAAAAGTAAGAGTCTTCTCATCCGAAAAAGCTTGCACATTGCGAAATAAATGCGCCTTCAGGACATTCTTCATCGCCTGAAGGTCCTGGTAGCGGAAAAGAATCCAGGAGAAAATATACCATAATCAAGGTATAGCAATGGAGAGCCAGTGTTTTTTAATCCCTCAAAATAGAAAAATTACATCTCTCGGTTTTTCCCTTATCCATATGAGCCTTCCTCTGTTTTTCTCTTTCGCTATATCCTCCTTCACTATTAGCGAATCTTCCTTTTGCATTTCCGAATCTTTCAATAGTTTTTTCTTCCTCTTGCTTCCTTATGAAAGGAAAAAATCTCCTTCCACAGTGAATGGCTTTTTCCTGCAAGTTTCCAAAACAATAAGCAGAAAGAAATACAGTCCCCAAAGAATAAAGTTAAAAGCTTGCACCATGCCATATTCCCGTAGAATCCAAATCAACTAAAAGATTTACCACTCTTCTTCCAAAAAGAAGGCGATTTCCCCCTAACGGAATGTAGATATAATCCCTAAAGAAGAGGAGAGGAAATATTTGCCAACGCCATAAAAATCTCGAATTGTCCGTGCTTCATAGGGATAATGGAAGTTTTCCGAATACTAAAGCCCGCCATTTCTCCCAAAGCAATAGCCATATCCGTGTAAGCAGAAAAATCTAAATAGATTTGAAGCATAAAAGAAAGACAGGAAAAAGACCGCCAAAAACGAGGGAAGAACAGCGCTTCCCGAAATTCCCTTTGCCATATCCAAACTCAGGAAGGAATTGGACAGCTTTCCCAGTGCATCGGCAGAATCAGCTTCTTCAAAGTCCGAGATGAAAAAGCGGAACAAGGCCAGGGAAAGTCTTGCAAAATTCCATTCCCTTTCATGAGATTTCTCTCGCATCTCTTTATAGCGGAGAATCGGCCCCTGCGAAAGTACCGGGAAATGCAAAGGCGTAGATGGCAAAATGGAAAAATTCTCCTCCGCTTTTCCCTCTTCTTTACAATCCGAAAGATAAGAAATAAAGCGAAAGCTATAAAAAGAAATCCCGAAGGGCATGAAACCCTTTATCCATATCGGCGGTGCTGAAAGGTAGATACTGTATTTAAAGAAAAGAAGCGGAAGAAGGAGAACTAGTAAAGAGAGTACAAAAAACGCTTTACCTTTCTTATGAATCCGTTTTCCAACAGCAAAAGAATAGAGCGCAAGAGCACTCAGAATCAGCAGTGAAATCAGTCCTTGGGATAGAAAAAAACAAGAAAAATAAAGAAAGACGATGTTCTTTCCTTATTTTTCTCTTTGTAAAATACGTTATCACAGGCTTTTTGCTTAATGCCGGTAATAAAAGAAAAAGCCAGAAAAAGCGGGAGAAAGCCTCCCACAAATATCATTTCCGAAAATTGCATATTTCCCTCTTACTCTATCCACTTCGTCCACTTAAACCTTGCAAAGCCTCCGAAAATCCGTTATACTTCTACTGCTTCGGGGGCGATGAAGCTTGGGCCCCACGCAATGAGAGATACCGAACCGTGTCAGGATGGGAACATAGCAGCACTAAGGTAAAAACTTTCATGTGCCGTGGGTAATCCTGGGTGGAGTTCTCGGAGCTTTTTATTCTATTCTATATACTCTTTTTCCGTTCTCTGCCGTCTTCCGGATTACTTCTTCTATAGAAATCCCCTTTAGCTCCGCTAAAAGCTTCGCTACATACTGGAGGTTTCCGGAGTAATTCCTTGTTCCTCTTACGGGAACCGGTGCCATATACGGACAGTCCGTCTCCATTACAATATGTTCCAAAGGAATCTCTTCCGCAACCTTCTTCAACTTTTTTGCATTCGTAAAGGTCAATACTCCCCCGATACCAATCATCATCCCTAAGGAAATAAAATCCTTTGCGACATCGATAGGATAGGAAAAGCAGTGAATAATTCCTCCGTTAACATAGCCTTTATGATCCCGTATGATTCGAAAGGTATCGAGGGCTGCATCTCTGGAATGGATGACCACGGGAAGATCTCTTTTTTTAGCCAACTCCAGCATAGTAATGAAGCATTCCTTCTGCACTTTCGGTTCCGGATTAAAAGCAGTCCAAAACCTCTTCTCCCCTTTTCTTTCTCTCCTCGTCCCGCTCTTTTTCCACAGCGCTTCGTTTTATCCAGCCTATAATAGTCAAGCCGACTTCTCCAAGTGCCAAAACCTCTTCGGCATAAGTCAGCTCTTCCAGCCTTTTCCAATCCTTCAGGCTTGGTTCATCCGCATTTTCCGGATGAAATCCTACCGCAGCATAGAACAGCAGAGGAGATGCGCCATAAGCCTTTGCAAAGCCTCACAGCTGCTTCAGAGGCTCTCAAAGGTTGTAGCCGATTTCACAAATCCGATCCGCCCCTCATCCGGAAGCTTTTCTGAAAAATTTCTTCCCGATCTATATCAAAGCTGTGTCATTATAATGACAGTGGGTATCAAAAATCATCTTTCCTCCTTTTCCTTATGCCGTAATCTTTGCACCGAGGTAAATAAGCATATAGAAGAAGCTTAAGTGCAAGGGGTAATAAATATACAGGATTCTTCAGAGGTATCCTTCCTTTTTCCCCCGTTATAGAAGAAAATCGGAAGAAAACTAGAGTGCCGCGGCGCCAAGTTTCCCAAAGAAATCAAACAGAAAAAATCACTCCTGAAAAAATTATGCAAAGTTTTTCTCCTTACGGAAATTGTAAAGAACTGCAATCATCAAAATTCCTAAAAGCTCCATAATCACAGCAAAAATCTCCGCAAGAGCGGCACAAAGCACTACACTTCCCATTTTAAAATCGACTTTTCTCGAAATTTTCTTTCATCAGGAACATGGTGAAAATGCCCAAAGCCAAGTAAAAGCCTATATTTCTGCGCCGAGAAAGCAAACCACTTGTTAAACAAACAAAGGTCAAAGGAATCTCCGAGATTATCCCCCATAAGAAAAAAACGCGAAGAAAGTATTTTTCCTATCCTTCGTATGGATAAATCCCTCCGTTAGGAGAAATGCGAAAATTGGAAAAAGCCAGTCCTGCCTATAGTACGGAAAAATATGGTAAAGTCGCATAAGCTGCATACCTTTTTCCGTTGCAGTCATCATCATGATATTCCTGTACAAAGCCGTAAAGCTGTCCATTGTAGATTACGACAGCGGCATAATGATCTATCGTCATGGAAACAAGGGCAAGAAGCTTCAGCAAATCCGCCGAAACTCCTCCCCCTTTTTCTTCGTATCAAGTGCATAAAAGGCCAGTCATATTATGCGATATCCGCTCCTGCAGGCATATCCCTTAAAGAGGTCATGAGAGATAAAATCTCTTCTCCGTTCTCTTCAAAAGCCGCAGACAAAAGCATTCCCTGTGACTCATAGCCGGCTATCATTCTGGGCCTTAAGTTCACAAGTACCATCACCTTCTTCCCAACCAAATCCTCCGGATTGTAGGCGGACTTAATTCCGGAAAGAATCTGGCGAACCTCCTCTCCGATTTGCACCTTAAAGGTAGAAGCTTCTTAGACTTCTTTACTTCTTCGGCATGAAGAATCTTTCCGATGCGAAATCCAGCTTTTCAAAGTCTTCATAGCTTACTTCCGCCTTATACGGAAGCACTACCGGATTCGCGTCCTTAGCTGCGTCTCCTTCGGCTACAGGCTCAGCTGCTCCGGCTTTTACCGCACTCTTTTCGTCCAGCTTCTCTTCTTCCAAAGCTGCCTTTCTAATCTGTTCTTCCGTAATCTTCTCCACTTCCTTTTCAATTTCCTTCCAGTCTTTTCTGTCAAATAAGGTAGAAGGATTCTCGAAACTCGCATTCCGGAGGGATAAAGACCGAGACTGACCAAGTTGTTCAAAAGCTCTTTTTCAGCGGAAAAGCTCATCCAAAATTGTCTTTGCGGTCCCCGGCATAAAGCTCTCTAAAGAAAGCTCAATCACGATGGACTCCGTCAGATTGAGACACAGTCTTAAGGCGCGGAGCAAGCTCTTCTTCTCTTGCCAAAATCCACGGCTCCGTCTCATCAATATATTTGTTGGAGCGTCTGAATATCTCGAAAAATAGCAGTAAGTGCATCAGCAACCCTGTGCCTTCCATCTTTTCTACGGCAAGCTTCGCCTGAGACAGCACTGTATTCTTTAAATCCTCATCCACCGTCTCTACGGCGGAGGTTTTTCCACAATCCCGTCAAAATACTTATTGCTCATTGCAATGGTACGCTTTACAAGGGTTTCCTAAAATGTTCGCAAGCTGAGAATTGTAGCGCTCTACCATGAGCTCCCAAGAGATTACGCCGTCATTCTCAAAAGGCATCTCGTGAAGAACAAAGAAACGAACCGCATCCACCCCAAAAAGACGAACGAGGTCGTCACGCATAAATCACATTTCCTCTTGACTTGGACATCTTTGTGCCTTCTTCAGCCTTTCCTACAGCGGTAAGAAGCCAGGGGTGCCCAAATACCTGCTTCGGAAGCGGAACATCTAAGCTCATTAAGAAAAATGGGCCAGTAAATCGTATGGAAACGAACAATATCCTTTCCGATAAGATGTAAGTCTGCCAGGCCAGTATTTTTGTAGTTCTCACCGTGTACACCTTCCGTGTCATAACCGATGCCGGTAATATAGTTTATAAGCGCGTCAAGCCATACATAAACTACATTTTTCTCATCAAAATCTACAGGGATTCCCCATGTAAAGGAAGAACGGAAACACAAAGATCCTGTAATCCCGGCTTTTAAGAAGTTGTTCACCATCTCATTTTTACGAGAAACAGGCTGAATAAACTCGGGATGAGACTCGATGTGCTCCATTAAGCGGTCTGCATACTTGGACATCTTAAAAAGTAGGCATCCTCGCTTGCCTTTTCCACAGGGACGACCACAGTCAGGACACTTTCCGTCTACAAGCTGTGAATCTGTCCAGAAGGATTCACAGGGAGTGCAATACCAGCCCTCATATTTGCCCTTGTAAATATCTCCTTTTTCGTACATCTTCCGGAACATCTTCTGAACTTGCTTCTCGTGATAAGGCTCCGTTGTACGCATGAATTTATCGTAGGAAGTATTCATCAAATCAAAAATACTCTTAATCTCTCCTACAACTTCATCGACAAACTCTTTCGGTGTCTTTCCGGCGTCCTTAGCCTTTCCCTCTATCTTCTGTCCATGCTCATCGGTTCCGGTCATAAAAACACATCATATCCCTCGTAGCGCTTAAATCGAGCCATTGCATCCGCAAGGATAATTTCATAGAGTATTTCCGATATGCGGTTTTCCGGATGCATAAGCAATCGCCGTGGTGATGTAGTATGGTTTTCTTTCCATGGACTCTCCTTTTTTCTTCCCTTTTCAACTGCTTCTCGCCCACCTTTATCCATTGCATAGGGGGCGAAAAAAATAACGATTCTAGTCTAGCATAGATTTTTTTCGTTAGTCAATCTTTCCTGATTTATCCTAAATAAAGCTACATCCTGATTTTATCCTAAATAAAGCGCATTATTTGTTCTAAGCTTTTACAGCTTTATTTACCCTGAGATCTTAGGAGCATTATGATTCTATGAAAACTTCATTTGTCCTAAACCGAAAAGAATATCTTGTTTTAAAAATGGTGCAGGAAAATCCTGCACCACTCTATCTATAACCTTTATACAACTTGCTTTTTTCTTACTTCTCTTTTTTACTTGTTCGACTTTTTATGTTTTTGAATTCGATTGGTAAAAACTATTCTTTCGTGAGAGTGTCCGCTGCATTGCTTGCCGTCTCTTCCACTTTAGCTGCAGCATCTTCCACCTTAGCTGCTCCCTCTGCTGCTACAGTTTTTGCTTCTTCCGCTACCTTTTTCTGCTGCATCGCTTGCAGCGTCCTTCGCTTTCTCAGCAGCATTCTCTACCTTTTCAGTCACATCCTCTTTTAAAGCCTTCAGCTTCTCCTGAAACTCGGCAATCTTCGCCTGTGCAGCATAAATCTCATCAACAAGCTCCTTAAAGCCTTCAGCAGGAGCATTCTTGAAGTCTTCAAAATACTTCTTACCGATCTTCCGTAAACAGCCGTGATTTTCTTTTTCTTCATCATGAATCATAGAGTTGAACTTAGCAGTATCTGCCATTTCCTTCCCCTTTTTGTACCACTTCACTAGCTTTTTGAAAATCTTCTTTCCAAGTTCATCAAAAAAATCCATGTACACCTCCTATAAAATCTTTTTATTGTCTTTTTATTTTAACATTTATTTTCTTAAAATTCAAATTAAAGCGTTGTTTTTATACTTCTTGAAAGCGTTATTTTTTATACTTCTTGAAGGCGTTGTTTTTTTATGCTTCTTGAAAAATAATGATATACATGAATTTAAAACTTGCATGCATCCTGTGTCGCAGTATATGAGCTCCTGTATAGTTTGTGAAAGTTCGACTTTCAAAGAGAATGATGGAACAAAAGACCGGAAGAAATTCCATTCGATTTCTCCCGGTCATTCTATTATAACAGTATTTTTTTCTAAAAGCCTGCGATATCCTGTTTCCCGAAAAATTACTTTCTGTTAAAAGCAGCAAATCCCGGATAGCAAGCACCCTCGCTCAAGCTCCTCTTCGATACGAAGAAGCTGGTTGTGCTAGCCACTCTCTCAGAACGAGAAGGAGCACCGGTCTTGATCTGGCAGGGTATTTAAAGCTACTGCAAGGTCAGCAATGGTGGTATCCTCCGTCTCTCCCGGAACAGTGAGAAGAAATAGCTGTGTATCCTGCCTTATGAGCCATCTTGATAGCCTCTAAAGTCTCGGAAACGGAACCAATCTGGTTTAACTTAATCAAGAATGGAGTTTCGCATCCAAACTAATTCCCTTGGAAAGTCTCTCGGTATTGGTTACGAAAAGGTCATCCCCAACGAGGCTGAACCTTGTCCTAAAGCTCCTTGGTCATCTTCTCCCAACCTTCCCAGTCTTCCTCATCAAGACCATCTTCGATGGAGTAAATCAGGTACTTCTCCACTAAGGACTTCCAGTGAGCAATCAGCTCATCAAGTGAAAATCCTTACCGGACTTCGGCTGGTGATAGAAGCCCTTACCCTTTTCGCTCTTCCACTCGGATGCAGCTGCGTCCATAGCCAGAACGAAATCCTTACCGGGCTCGTAACCTGCATCACGGATAGCCTTTAAGATATGCTCAATGGTATCTTCATCAGAAGCTAAATTCGGTGCGAAACCACCCTCGTCTCCTACTGCAGTGGTATTTCCCTCGTCCTTTAAAGATCTTCTGGAGGCGTGGAAAAACCTCAGTACACCAGCAGAAGTCCCTCTCGGAAGGAAGGGCGCCTGCCGGCATAATCATAAATTCCTGAGTATCAACGGGTTGGTAGCGTGTGCTCCACCGTTTAAGATGTTCATCATCGGAACAGGAAGACGGTTTCCGTTTGCACCGCCCTAAGAAACGGTAAAGAGGAATATCCAATGCATTTGCTGCAGCCTTGCAGGGTAGCGATAGAAACAGCAAGGATAGCGTTAGCGCCGAGCTTGGACTTATCCTTTGTTCCGTCAGCTTCAATCATTGCACGGTCTACCGCATAGATATCCATCGGATCCATGCCAAGTAAAATATCATTGATTACCGTATTAATATTTTCAACAGCCTTGGAAACACCCTTTCCGCCGTAACGGGACTTATCGCCATCACGAGCTCCAGTGCCTCGAACTCACCTGTGGAAGCGCCTGACGGTGCGGTACCCTCTTCAATCGTTCCGTCAGTTAAGATAACTTCTGCCTCAACGGTAGGGATTTCCTCTGGAGTCAATAATCTCTCTTCAATGACCTTCTCAATCTCTAAGTAGCTCATTATGCCCTCTCTTTCTTACGCAAATCCTTTGCATAAACCATATTTACCTTTTATTTCAAGGTGATATCCACCTCAAAATTCTCGCTTTTATCATGCAGGAAAAATCCTTCTCCCACATCATAAAAAGAACCTTCCTAATAGTACTGGATTGTCTAATTTGTATCAAGGTGGAAAGTTCCCCAGACACCTCTGTCTCGTCCCGCGTAATCTTGAAAAACTTCTACATCTAAAAAGCCTTCTTTTTGGAAAATATCTTTCACGCTAGTCCCTTGGTCATAGCCGATTTCCACATAGACTCTTCCTCCCGGAAAAAGAAAACTCTTCCCCTCCTTTTGCAGTAGCTTCTATAAAAAATCAAGGCCGTCCTCCCCTCCGTCCAGAGCTAAAACGGGCTCATGAAGGGCAACCTCCGCATCAGGTGATTCTATCACATCACGCCTTATATAGGGCGGATTGGAAACCAGAATATTAAAGCCGGAAATACCATTTTTCTTCCATATAAGAGGGAAGAGATTCGAAAAGGTCCGATTCCAGAAAATGCACGGAAGCATTAAGCACTTGCTCTCTTATTCGATTAGAATCCGGTTCTCTTCCGCTAGAAAGCACGGAGCATTTCCATTCTTCTTTGGCACTTTTCTGTTCTAAAAAGCCTCCTGTAGTTCTCTTTTCGCGACTTCCAGCGCTTTATCCGACTTATCGAGAAGCAGCACAGTTTTGCAATATAAATGCTTTGTCAAGGCGAGACCGATACAGCCCGAGCCGGTACAGAGGTCCAGGATACTAAGTTCCTCCTTTTTTTCTTCTTCCCCCAAAATGCGTTCCACAATGCACTCCGTATCTTGCCTTGGGCTAAGCACATTTTCGTTGACCAAGAAAGAAGGCCGAAGAACTCCTGCCTGCCAAGAATTTGAGAAGAGGAATACGCCGGAGACGCTTTTTCCAAAAAGGTGAAAAACGGTTAAGAGCGGAATCCGGCTCTTTATCAGCACAAGAAGAAAGCGCTAAATCTCCGGCAGTTCGCGAAGACGAAAGTACCGACTTCTCTTCTGCTCTTTTTTCCTATATAGGGTAAAAACCGCCTCCCTTTTTTCCTAAAAATATAGTCCTTTGTATCCAAAAGAAAAAGGCCTCCTGTAAAAAGAAGTCTTAAGTCCAACTCTGCCTCTTCTACACGGCTTCTTTCAGGAGTGGAAGAGCGTATTTTTCTAAATCAAGGAAAGAAAAAGGCAGTGCTTCGCCCTTTCTCAACTTGACTCCTTAAAAACTCTTCTTTCAGACTATTTCTCATCTTTTTCTTTCCCGTCTTCTCTCAACCCTGTCCCTTTCTCCGGCAATTCCAGTTTCAAATATTGCCCAAGCCCTATATTTTTGAGCTACTTTTATCAAGTTTCATCCACTTTTATCATCAAAAACTTGCACCTCCTTTATGAGCTTTTCCAAAAATGTTCCCTCTGAAATGCCCTCAATCAAAGACCTTTTCCACTGCAGCAATCGCTAACTTCCACCTCTTCGGCGTCAGGCTCTTTCGTCGTTAAAGCCCTGCATCCACATACCGGGGATAAAGAGAATGCGCGTTAAAGCATTGTCCACCATACCCACGAGGCGAAGTACTTCATAGCTGATGCCGGCAATCACGGGAATAAGGAGAAGGCGCGCCAAAACTTTCATCCACAGACTGTCAAATTGCAAGAACATAAAGAGGAAAAATGAAATCATCATCACATAAACGAGTGAAGCTCGTTCCGCAGCGCTTATGCTCTTTGGAGGAAAGAAGAACATTTTCCACGGTTAAATCAAGACCATGCTCCACACAGTTTATACACTTGTGCTCCGCACCATGGTACTCGAAGGTTCTTCGGATATCCTTCGCCCGAGAAATCAGCTTGATATACAGAACAAAAATCAGAATACGAAGAACGCCCTCTAAAAAGGCAAGCATGGAGGACGAAATGGATAATCTTGTTTCAAAAATTCAGGAGAATGGTCAGAGCGCCACAAAAATAAAGAGGGCGGCAGCAAAAGAAAAGACCATCACAAGAGCCGATAAGACCTGCTCAAGCTTATCGCCAAAGATTTTACCCATTGCTTTTTCAATAGCTCCCGGCTCAGAGCCTTCATCATCCTCATAAAAACTTGCACTGTGACTTAAGCATTTCATTCCTAAAAGCCATAGAGTCGTAAAAAGAAACAATTCCTCTCAAAAGGGAACTTCAGAAAGGATATTTATCCGTAAAGGGAAAAGATACTCGCTTTCCATAGCATCGATTTCTCCGCTTGGCTTTCCGAACCGCAACGGGTATTTCTCTCCGTTTTTCATCGTGATACCTTCTATCACAGCCTGACCGCCTATTCCGCTATATACCCTGTTTACTCAATCTTTTTCCTCTTTTTCCTATTTTACTTACTTTTTATAAATCTATTTACTTTATAGTTCTGCCTATACTCTGTAAGCAACGGGTATGCTGTACAAATTCTTATGCATTTTGGTTCTATCTGTTCCTATCATTCTAATGATACTTCTTCCTTCATACAATAGAGTTCAAGCCATACTATCTCTATTTTTATGAAAAAAAGTGAACAAAGAAAAGAATCGGCGCAAGAAAAAAATCGAACAGCAGAGCCAAAGCCGGTGCTACTAAAGGGATTTTTCCTTATGTGGAAGTACAACCTCTCCGATGCAGTTCCACACTATCCGGATGCGCTGTATCTTAAAAGCCGTCCACACGTTCAGTTTTTGTACACATAGACCTTCTCTACGAATTCCCTGATAAGTTCGGGGTAAGCTCCTTAATATCCGTGTGATTTCCTTACGATTGAGAGAAAACCGTCCACATTACTGCTTTCCTTTTCGGTAGCAATCAGAGCTTTAAGTTCTGTCACACGAATTTCCAATGTGTGCTGATATTGCTCTACATGATAAAAATGATGGAAACCCACATTGCCATATCTTACTTACTATGCGACCACTAAACGAAGATACAACATAGAGAGCAAAAATCAAAAAGGAATATATCCTTGATAAAAAACGGAGAAAAGGTAAAAACTCAAAAATGGTAATTACAAAACAAGAAAAATAAATACAACAGACTGGAACGAGCAAGACAAAGCGGAAGAGTGGCGAAAAGCATGGGCAGACATTACAAACAAATATCTTGAAGAAAACAGCATACAGGACAAAGTGGATCATCGTTCTTATCAAAGACAAGGCATAGAACAAATACCGACTATTCATTTAGGAGTATCAGCAACCCAAATGGAGAAGAAAGGCATAGCTACAGATGGGAGGGAATATCAACCGAGAAATCAAACATCAAAATATGATTTTAAAGAGAAATCTCAAGAAGAATAAAAAGCCTTGTTAAGTTGGATAAGAGGAATTGGCAAGAAGAAAAAAACACAACTCATCGACCAATCAGAAAAATATTTGAAGTATAAGGACATCTACAAAGCCTATACCAAAACAAAGAAAAAGCAAACAGGAAAATTTTTATAACGAGCATACAGCAGAACTTATTTTATTTGAAAGTGCCAAGAAATATCTGAAAAGAGCAATTAGGGGAAAAGCAAGACATTAGCCATCAGTAAATGGAAATCAGAAGTTGCCAATTTGAAGAAGAAAAAAGAGCTTATACAATCAAATATTAGAGATACGAGAAGAAAGTAGAATAAGCAGAAAAAGTTAAGACTTGTATAGAGCAGTTACAGGAACAAGAAAAAGCGACTATCACAGGTAAAAGAAAAAACGAGTTAGAACTATAATACTAAGTGAAAAATGCTATAAAGATTTAATATAAACAAAATTTGAATTTGGCGGAGAATAGAAAAATGAAAGTATTTCTTGAAAAATAAGAATACCTCAAAAGGTGTTACTTCAAAATATATATTAGCAACAGTAGGGTTCATGTTATTTGGGTTTGCACTTGGAGTATTTCAGAAATGGATTGATGGTACAGCAAGCAATTATTTCCCAATGATTTTTCAACAACTTAATGTTGTAAATTATTTTTGCAGATTATCTATATGGATTTTGCTTGGAACAATAATATCAGTTTATTCTAAATCTCCTTTGAGAGCATCTATTAACACATTTTTCGTTCTTGATTAGTATGCTGATGGGGTATTATTTATATTACAATTATGTTTTAGATTTTCTGCCGAAAAACTTATATGATGATATGGGTAGTGATTGCTTGTATCCTTTTTATGGCATACATGTGCTGGTATACAAAAAGGAAAAGTTTTTGCAACTGTTCTTTCTGGAACAATTATTGGAGTGTTATTTGCTCAGGCTTTCAATCTTAATCCCCTACAAGGCTTTTTATATGATGACCTTATGGAGGTTATAACATGGATAATAGGTGTTCTAATCTTGTATAGAAAGCCAAAAAGAATTTGTTTTAGAATTAGGAATATCCGTCATAGTTGCATTTATATTTCAATTGATTATTCCACATTGGGGATAACTAAAAATCCTAGCTTTTTGTAAAAACAATTTTTAATAAAAACTAACACAGAAACAGTAAATCAAAAAGGGTTTACTGTTTTTCTTGATCCAGTGAAAAATATCCTACAGAAAAAGCATCCATAAATATAAAAAGGTACTTGACAAAACGCTTCATGGCGTGTGCGGCGGATTCAGGATATGTCTTTCAGTTATCTGATTTGCAATCTGTGACACACCATAACCCTGCACACAAAGCCCGACAAATATCCCGTACCACCTCGGCAGCTTTCTCGTTCACAATCAATGTGTCTTATCCTCCGGGTCTTTAACTATGACCGTAAGACGGGTTCGTGCAGAGTGGTTTCCACGCCTGTCCCTTTGACTTTGAAAATAAGCTCTAATCTTTCTGCTGGTGTCCTTGGCGTAGAAACTCATTGAAAATATTGATGAACGGTGTCATGTCGTTTTTCTGCCTGATCATCGCTGTCTGCACGTTATTAATGGCGTACTTCTGAAGGATGCGTCTCGGCAAGTTTGTCGTTTCTCCCAAAAATCGATAGTAAAGGACAAGAGCGGTGCACGCAAAAAGGGTGCTGCCTTGTCCTCTAACTTCAATAACTTATCTCGACGAGATAATCTTATGAGCTTCCCGCCACCGCAGCCTTACCATAGTGCTGAAAATACCACACAGTAGCTTCTATCCAACTCTTCCGAGTCTGCCCTGTTCTGCAACCTTGCCATCTTCCAGCGCACGGTACAGTACTGCCCCCTGCTTACGGTACGCATAGCCGTGGGCAATCACGAGATGCAGTTTTGTCGCGCAGAGGTTCAGATAACGCCCACTCCTGCACCATGCTCATTTTCTACATCCATAGATGCGGTGGCTTCATCGAATAATGACCGACGCATCCTTCAAAATCGCTTTTACGGGCGATGGAGAATTCGCTGGCGTTCCGCCACCGGAAGAGGTACAGCCGTTTCTCCGATTCTAGCAGTGATGCTCCGGCAGAAGCGAGACCAAATTCCTCACACCTTGCTGCTTTTGGCGGCTTTTTATCACTTTCCTCATCCGTGGCGTTTTGCCGACCAGCCGAGACATCCATCACGGTGTTACGTCAAACGTAACATCTTGAAAGAAACAATGGAGTAGTTTCGATACTGGCACCTCGCTCTATAGTCGTTACATCACGCCGCCGAGCAGAATTCTCTTTCCCTTATCTGCGGCCAAAGCAGCGGGCTGCGATCGGGATCCCGGTTGATTTTCCACTGCCGGAATGTCCTACAAGCGCAGTAATTTCACTGCTTTGCTACGAAAACGCCTTTCAACACTGGGGTATCACTTATGAGGAAAATTCCACATTGGAAAATTCAATATCAAAGCGCTTGATTAATGCAGACATTCGCACTGGTCTGTTCGGACGTAATAGCCTCATACTGCTGTCCGGCTGGATGCGTGACCGGTGCCGGAGGAACATTTCGGCCATCGGCATGGAAGGCAGGAGCCAAACGGCTCCGTAAAATCCTGCCTGCTATCGCAGATAGGAAGCAGGAACATATTAACAGGAGAGGCTTCCTGTCGATTACGACCCCGCCTACAGCCAACGCCGTCACCAGGCCGAAGCGAAGGACAAACTGTGCCGGCGTAACTGCTAACACCGGGAACAAGCTCATTTGCGAAATGCACGCGCAATTACATTGTCCAGTCTTACTCCGCTAAATGTTCCTGTCTCCGTTCCAGAAGAACGAAGTTCCAGAAACTACATCAAGATACTCCTGCGCACACCGTCATAAGCGGCACGATGAGGCGTCGTGAGTCTCTTTCCTCCGCATTCTGCTGCATCCTTCTTCCGGCTTAAAATACAATCCACACCGGCCAACAGGAACAGCGGGAAAGGACAATGCAAAGTCCATACGCCAATCGACACAGAGCAAGCAGGCGGAAACCACAAGAGAACATGTCACGATTGTTTCAAACAGCCCTGGAACTGCATTTGAGAATATCCGTTTCAGTTTTGGGCAGTCACCCATCATCGTGGACGTCCGTCGAGAAGGTCACGCTGCCCAAAGAAGAAGAAACGGAAGCCGCCGCGGCACTCTCTGCCAGAGTAATTCGCCGGTTTGCGCTTTCCCGATAGGCAACCGTATAGCCATTAGATGGTACTGCACCCATTTGATTGTTAAAAAGATAATTCCACAGAGCCTATTGCCATCAGCAAAATGACATCTAATAACCGGAGGGTAAAACCTTCATACTTCCACATATTTTATCTAAAAGCGCCATCGTTACCATCATTAAAGAAGCAGAGCAAGACCATAATCCTTCAGTGGAAATCGCTGTGGCGATACCCCTTTTCAGTTCACGCACTCCGTCATCGCTCAATCCAGTAAATTCTTCAGCATGATGCAGCCTCCTGTTCTGTTCGCTTTTCAGGGCATCTTGGTGCACCTACCAGTATTTCTACGTTATCCATCTGCCAGCAATTGACTACGATATTCTGTCCACACATGCAGGCATATTCGCCCTACGCGCTAATTCTCATATACCGTACTCCCGCTATCTGTCCGCCCCTTCATCACGATGAATTTGGTCTGCATCGGTAATGGTAGAGACGGTGCGCAATCACATAATTACCGTTTTGTTTTGTCAGTTCTTTCCAATGCCTGTTGAATCATGCTTCATTTCCGGTCTGCAAAAGCGGGTAAGCCTCATCAAAACGATGATAGGGAATCATAGTACTTCTGTATTAGCAAGCCGCTGTATTTCGCCACCGGAAGAATCCTTTTCCTCGTGTCGCGTATGGATTCCATCAGGGTTTCGAATCTCCTTCATCCAGCTAAATGCAGAGCGTTCAAAATATCCTCTGCGGCTGCGTTCTTTTCCCGCCCGGACATTTTCTTCAGTATTGCTTTCAGCAGCTTTGGATTTTGAAATAAAAGCAGCTCATCAACGCCTTCCTGTTCATGGAAGAAAGTGCTACGCCTCGTTGATACCCTCACAGATATCATAAAATCATTAGATTAAGGCCTACAGGTACTTTTACTGGTGGATGTCCACTGGGCGTGCGTTCTTTCGCGAGAAGCTGACATCGGAAATGGCAGGGCCCTCATATAGCACACGGAACAGTAAAGTTAAGTGGAATCATCTAGTACCCTGCGGCAGTTTTGAGACTCTCTTAAAATGCCTGCTCCTTGTCCAGCAAGTTCATCAATGCGCCGCATGGATTCCACAACCTGCATCATGGTTGATGTACCACATCAATTTGTTTGTATAGCTACAGAGCAGTGCAAAAAATCAAATAGAATAAAAGTTTTGTGCAAATGTTTCCAGTCGCATTGCACAATCAAAGGCTGCCGGGATCAAAACAGAAACAGGAGTTTACAGTATTAAACGCCACATACCCGGCTTGCAGGCCATCGTATAGGCTAAGGCGTCATCCCGGTAAACATGGATGGCTTCTTTTGAGCAGCGCAGCGAATGAACAGACTGACCAAAGGTTTTGTGTTTCTCTGTCACCGCTTGCGTGTATGCGCATCTGGCGTTCATAAAATTCTTGGTTTCTTCACCCATCATAGGCATTTTGAAACGCAAACCGATCATCATAAGCACCAACTGGGAGTCCAATCCGCCAAGTCTCAACCGCAAGCATGAAGCGCCGCAGCAGCCATGAACACCTGTGCCCCTACGAGTCAGGAAGCTGATGTGAATGACTGTCTGTTTACTGTTTTCATCTATATTTTCCGCAGTTTTCCTTTCTTTTCTTCAAATATCGGGCGCTTGACAGATGTTCCAATACTGCCATTTTCCGGTTATTCCCGTAGCAACAGCTTTGAGACAAAAGCAGGGCAATAAGGTAAACAATCAAGCCTGCCGATCAGCCATTTAAGCTACAATACGCCAACGCAGACGCATCCTCGCCAGCGAAATCAAAAGCTCCCTTGCGGCAAAATAAACACAAAGGAACAGCGCTAACAGCAATGGTGCACTCATCGTGAAGCTGGGAGAGAAGAGCATGGGACCAAATGGAGCCGTAAATTCCAGCAATCTTGGAATACCGGTTTTTGCGGTTTTCTTATCCTGTGCATCTTCTCTAAATACTTTCCCTTATAGATATTTCCCCCTTTCATCTAATGGCAGGAGCTTTTACTTCTCTGCATGAATATGTAAAATATGTGTACGGCATGACAATCAGCTCGGTTCGCGGGTTGCGATAAGAGAGAGCATACAGCATTCTGCAAGTTGCTTTGCTATAATTTCTACAGTGCGAAGCAGATTGTCCCCATCCTGTCCGCTGGTTGGCTCATCATACAGCATGACCGGACGTCAGTTTTGAATCCGCGCTATTGCGAGGCGGCCGCTGCTGCTGTCCACCGGAAAGGGAACCGGGGGTGTCTGTTTTCCAATCCCGCAACCCTAACCACGTTTCGCCTGTGCCTGTTCTCTGTTAAAGAAGGAACAACATCAGCTCACCCATTACACTGTCGCTAAAAAGCTGGTGTCCGGCCTCCTGCATGACAAGGAAAGCTGTTTCCAACGGTCTTTTGTTCGGAACTGTTTTCCTTCTATCATAATGGTTCGTTATGGCGAGAAGGCCCCGCAAGGCGCTGTAAACTCAGCGTGGACTTACTGCACCGTTCTCGCCAGCGTGCAACAGTCGCTTCCTTTTGGAATTGCCGAACGGCGAATGTCAATACCTGGCGTTTCCACATTTAAAGGTCAGACCGTGGTTTCGATTACCGGTTCCTGGTTCAAATTTCGATTCATACCGGGCGCGTGCTGGAAGCTGCTGCGGATTGACTGCGCACGAAGCCCCAAAGCGTTGCTTTCTGCATGGTGGTTTACGCTTAATTCCCTATGATAATCCGTCCGTTATCCATTAAGATATATCGGTCAGTCATTCCGCTAAGAATACCGATGTTGGACATAAATTTAACCATCATGGGTGCGAATCAGCTTTTGCGGCTTTTGCCATGCTTTCCGTAACTTCAGGTGGACGAAGACAATCCATGCCTGGCGGGACGCATGAGCAGGCCACGATCTGTTTTCTCATGACGTTCAATCGCCGTTCTGGCGGTTACCAGTACAGTGGTGGCTTGACTTCCTCAAGCCGCTTTTTCATTTCTCCTTCCAGCATTTGATTTTCCAGATTAAATGCCATTTTCTGCATTATCCATAGAAAAACTGGTTGTGGTTTTGAAAAACACTTCCCACAAATCTTGAGATTTTCGGCAGATCAGACGAGGGATGTCCGGCGCCTGCCTGGCTGCGAACAGCGAAATAGTTGCAAGCCCGTGACTGGGGCAACATTGTATTGGTTTTTCACAGCCGCTTTTTCGCACAGGACAATACATTCGCCCTTTTGATGCAGATTCCTGTCTTTTAATACTACGGCGGAAATAGGCGTTTCCTTACCCGTCTGATAGGAAAATGATACATTTTCAAATGTTACCATAAAAATCCTCCTATCACTGACGAGATTCCATACAAGGACGTGACAGGCTGCCAGCAAATATCAATCAGCGCCTTCGCCTTCGCTTCAGGAAGCTTCGGGGATGGTCTTTATCAAATCCACACGAGCCATAACTGCTGCAGACATTTCATCCCACAATCGCCGAAGCACTGCCGAAAGCAGCACTAACATATTTTTCAGCATATACAGAGGGCGGCGCAGCACATTTTTTATGGACAGAGCCATTCCACGCAGACGCATTACTTGTTCTCCATCTGGGCACAAAACAGGCTGCACTTCAGGAATAATATTACATTTATTGCATCGCCATAAACGCGCTGATATATTGTCCGGTTGGGGTTTCGTGATAATATAAAGGCGCCAGCGGGACAAAACCGAAACACATGGCACAACAACTGACTTTCCATAAACAGGGCCAGGCCGGACAATCACCACACGGCAGTCCACATGAAACATAACTGCACCAAATGTAATGGAAACATTCAACACTTACGGAACTTTTACAAATCAGTGGCGCAAAACAGAAGCAAGACGATCTACAGATACCGTCGCTGAAAAAGTCGAAGCGAAAGCGGCGACAAATACCGCCAGCTTGCTTCTCGGATCTAACCTGATTCTTGTTTTCTGCGTTCGCGCGTACCGCTTTACGGGTGGCGCTCAGGGTGCGGCTTACCGAACAGACCGCCCAGTCCGCCCAGCAGACCAGTGCAATGAATACTACAATGATCAATTCGGAGTCAGAGTGGGTGTAGCATACTCGGCTCCATAATATGTAGTGCAGATGGAAGAAACGCATCTTTCGCAATCAAAATTTTGCGAACGGAATAATGAGGTCAGGTTAAACCACGGTAGCTTGCGATAAGAGCAGCGGGTGCGGCGTTTTCAGCTGCGATAAGTTCTGCAATCACGCCCCATACGATAGCGGCAATCAGCGGATAAAAATGTAGCCATAGGGTAATCCTGCGCAGCGAGAATAAAAATAGAGCCGGTGCAGGGGACTTTCAATAGTACAGCATATACCGAGCCTAATATATAATGCCGGCAATCAGCGGTGTTGCCAGATGAAATATTGGAACGATAGGTATCGATATTGACGACTTGGGATGGTGGGTGCTCCAGAATGCAAATTAAGTCTTTTAGTAAGTTTTATTTTCATAACGACACCTTCGCTTTCTTGAAAGTGGCGGGAGATTCCAAGCCATTTCATTTTTATGTAGTATACGGTATACGGTATACGGTATGCAGTATACGGTTATCTTAACCACAACACATTTTAAACGAAAAGAGATACTACATTCTTCATCTACCCCCGAACGGTCGCAGCATTCAAAAGGTCAAAGAAAATGGGTGCCACGAAGCACTCCAATCTGTTCTTCATTCTGTTTCGATATTCAAAGGTCTCTTTCCGGCGGAAACGCCTCTGTAAACTTCGCGTTTGTTTACATTGCCGCCGCAATTTCGATTACACTGCTTTGTTTCCAACAGCAATTTTTGCAGCTATGTGCATCTTATATCTTTTTCAAATAGACATAGGGGAGGTTTCGCCATAAACCTGTTTGAGCTGGTTTCGAACCGTCAGGCGATTTCTTTGCTCCTGCAACCATGAGGCTGACAGAATGTTCCAAATCTTCAATCAAGATGGTTCCTGACATGTTTAATTTTTCAGTCAATGGTTTCGCCATGTATTTGTGATTTCTTCAGAACAGTCTGCCTGGCCTGCAGGTAATTAACCAGCTCAATATTTTTAAAGGCGCAAATATGGCAACTCTGGTTGAGTGAGCTGCGTGCAGATTTCATGTATGTTCACATTCTCATTACGTCGAAACACCCTTTGTTTGAGTATCAGGAATATTTCTAAATTCAAAATATCTGTATCTATGCCGAAACTGTTCAATTCGGTACTATTTTGCATAGCTGTGGATAAGAATTATGGTGGAACCGAGTGGCAATTCGAGGAAGGATGGGCAATGGGAGAATGTAAAGTGGTGGCCAGTTGCAATATCGCTGCCCACAGTTTCTGTTGTCAAAAACACATTCAAACCGCCCTTTGAGCAATGGTTTATGCTGATGACATCCTGCCTCCGCACCATCCTGATATGGTTTCTTTTTAAGTGGTATCTGTTGATTTCAAGGCACATCACTGTTGATATCCGCCCTTCAAGACCCTTGGATGGTAATCATGATAGAACTATCCTTATTAACATCAGTTGTGGTCTGGGTTAGATATAACTTCGTCTGACAGTGCGCAAATTCGATACCACTGAAGCATTTAAACAAAGTTACTATAAGTCCGAGTAATACTATGGTCACTGAAAAAGTGAACAAAAAGCAGGCCAAGCCTGCTCTTTTCATCTTATAACAATTCCAAACGCTTGTGTTGAACTTATCAATTCCTTAGCAGCTGCTGCAGCCTGGTTTCTGTGGGCGGATGGCACTTGGACAAATTTCCACGTGAATTTCCGGCTTTGTGGAACCTGTTACGAAGGAATGTTTCCACAGTTGCAGGTTGCGTTTTGATGGTAACTTGGATGAATGTCTTCTCTCATATTTTCCCTCTTTCTGCATGGTTTTCCGACCATGCGCATTCCTCTATCCGTAATCGGATTACTTGGTTTCATAAAAGCAAATCCGCTTTAGCTAAGATACGATACCACAAAAGAGAATCCTGCAGGCTCCTTTATGACTTTCTTTGGTCTTATCTTATACCATTACAGGCTATAAAATGAATTTTGTAAGTTTACGTCTACAAACGAAAAAAATAGGCTGTTGGATCAAAATCATTTTTATATTTTAGCTCAATATTTAGATCTTCAGTGTATTAAACAATTTCTTGTTAATATTCCTTCCGTCTTGATGACCATATTCACTTCCTGGGATTACAAACTAGCCTTCTTCTTCGCCTTTAAAGAGGAGGAACTGGCAAAGGAGGTAAAACACTGCAAGGATGTCATAAGTCATCCATGTTACTCATGCAGTGGTCTCCGTTGTCATGAACACCGCTATTGGCTACCATGTAAAGAATGTTACAAACCTGGCATTTATCTTAATCCATGGCGGGTTCTTGCCATCGTTATTTCCGTTGTGGGACATCAAATCATATAGCCATGAACCGTCACATGATCGGTGGTGCATGAGCCCTCTGTGCAGGGACGTCGTTCAAAAGCTCCAGTTCGCACTGCTTGCAACGGTTCCGATAAAGTTGAAGGAGGACATCATCACCTGAATATTGCCTTCGTACTTCTTTAGACCGATTTCAAAGCCCTTCAGATAATTCTCACGAATTGTTTGTTCACGCAGCATGGGTTAAAGAGAGGCACAACGGTTGGTTTCCTGATCGTTTAAAGAGCAAAATGCTTTGGGCCTGGATATACCTTGTGTAATTGCCCGTTCATTTCCATACTTGAGACAGCCAGGCTGTCCTTTGATGTAAAATTTCAATCCTTAAAGGCACTTACAGCAGGTATTTACCGCAGGGCCGTACCAGCCAATGACCTGCCGCCTGATTCTGCTGGTGGCTATCATTTGCCAAAAGCTCTCTATTGGCTCTGCGCCATCAGGGTTCCTCCCGGAAGGTCGTAAACTGCGAACGTTAAGTTGTTCAATCCTGGGACCGTCACGCACTCCACCGTTGCCGGCTTACTGATGAACGTGCGCGATCTGCCAACCGCCCACGACGTTAGGGTAGCCATATCGTCGAAAACCGCCTCGATCAGGCATTCCCCATTTTTCATCATCGCGGGCTCACAAAGGTTATTAAACTGGACCGTTCTTTTTGCCCCATATTCGGCATGGTGTCCGTTGCATTGTCATACTTTGTGGGATCATCGGTAAGCAAGGACTGCTCTTCCTGCCGCCTTACGGGTAGCATCGTCACTGCAATCTCGGAAGCTCTTCTTATAATGTTTTAAAATTTAATAATGATTATATAATTCACATGATTTTAATGAATAGGTAGCATAAAAATAATTCAGTCAAACCTCTACTTTCTTTAAGGTTTTACAAGGCCATTTGGAGGGTGAGAATGAAGACAGATGGATCTCAGTCAACAAAACTGCTTTACGCAATAAGATAAATCATTTATGTTAACCCTCACTTAACTACATTTGCGACAATCCTCGGTCTTATGGCATCAAGACAAGCGGATCAAAATGCCAAAAAGCGCTATATGAGCTGGTATTTGCCGCTAAGCAGTTCTCCACAGCAGGTGTGGTTGACAAGACATGCCAGGTCTATGCATCAACCTTAAACGCTGATTTTTGGACCGGTATAATAATGAAATTATGGTTTGTAAAAATCGTGAAAAAAGCAAGAGAAACCATGAACTTGCTTTTGGTATTATAAACGAGACGGAGGATGCCATGCGTGCCATGGAAACCACGCATCTGCAAAAGCTTGCCGATATTGAGACGGAAGTAACTAACTATGCCGCCAAGGGAGATGCGGAAAATGCGACAAAGCTCATGTACAGCGGAGAATATCTCAGTGGAAGCGCTGAGGTACAAAAAGCGGTACAAAATTTTCTGTATTGTATGGGAAAAGACCGAGCTTGCTATGGAAAATGCAATACAGACCTCCACTATAGTCAGGATGTCAGTATCTGTCTTTTAATTCCGTCCATGCTTTTGGTTTTCGTCATGATGATTTTGTGAAAGGCTGGTAAACGTTGCCATTAAAAGATACCATGCAGAAGCTAAATGACGAAGCTCAGCAGGACCATGGATCTCCCGGTGGACGACGCTGAATGGACGAACCGTTAACTCTATTAAAGAAATGGTCAGACGCTTAAAGCATATAAAGGATAACCATGATCTCCTCTTTGCCATGGCAGACAGCAGCTTCAGTACACGGGAAAGTGGCTGCAAGGCATGCTATGTCAGGTGGGGAACTTTCAGACTGTCTGAATTCAGGATAAGCTGAAAAACTGTGAAGAGGTGTTAAACGCTTCCTCACGTAGTACCTCAAGCTCAGGAAGTATCGCAGGAGTGAGAGGTGCTTGCTCGAAACTCCGCTCAACAGGCCGTTCATGAACTCTCCGATGTCAGTCAATTGAGTGGATGAGTCAGATAATCAGTGGTAGACGTGGTTGGATGGTGGACATTGCGCAGGAGTCTGCCGTTCAGGACGCTTTAAAGTCAGCTCCTACTCTACGTATTAAATGCCTCCAGATATATGATGCTTTGATCTGTTTTTGTTGAGATCTTAAATAATCTGTTCAAATATTTGTTCTTCTTGGATGTGATAGTTCATTCCCCACCACCAAACAATGCAAACGAAACATTGTATCCTTGATTCTGATAAATCGGACGCTTACTTTTACGATCCAAAACCGTGTTTTCCTCTGCTGAATGGAGATAACTAGAATCAATACAGATACTACCTATTACAGCGCCCCTTCGGGCAGACCTTTTACACATTCCATGCAAAGGATGCAGTCCGTCCTGTTTTTCTCTTCCTGGAATCTATCCATCATTTCCACATCCATGGGACAAACTCTCTTACATTTTCCACAGGAAATGCACTTCTCTTCATCACAACGAGTCCGCACCAAAGAAAAAGTAACTGCAGGCTTTAGAAATGCGGTAACCGGGCAAATGTATTTGCAAAATGCCTCAGTTATCTCTTTGCAAAGAGGCCAGAGCAATCCCACAAGATATATAGGCGAGATTGCCAATGAGGAAGGCCCAAAAACATAATCCTTTCCAGATTATTCACCTTCATAAGAAATAAAGCAGATACAAAGAGGAAAGACAAAGCAAAAGTCAGATAACGAACTCCATCCAAAGTTTTTCTTGGAGTTCTCTTGTCTTATAGGGCAAAAATCTAAAACCATGGCAGTCCAGCAGGCATAACCGCAAAAAGCCCCTTCCAAAAATCAGCGGCCCGAAGATTTTTCGCCACCGCATAATGAATGGTAGCCGCCTCGAAAACACCGGTAAATAAATAGTACCAAAAAGCCCTCAATTTGCATATTTTCTCCCGGTTGATAAGCCCTAAATAAACAAGCATATACAGCCCCATGCAAGAAGCTGTACTACTCTGCGGGCATAGGGCATATTTTTGATAAAGAGAAAAAATCCCAAAGAGACAGGAAGCTCCGATATAGGTGGAAATTCAAGAGATAAAAGATTATTCTTTGTCAGCTAGAGACTCACCGCCACTGCTTCAAAAACTCCGCCAATCAGAAGTACCAAAGCATATCAAGAAATCTCAAAAAGAAAGCTCCTCTCGTATGTGTATATAGTTATCGTATATAGTTATGTTTATATAGTTATGCATATATAGTTATGTTTTATACCTATGTATATATTTATGTTCATCCCTATAACAGGATTTCTCATGCAAAAATTCTATGTCTATACTTCAATATTTTCAAGTTCTTGCTTAGGAACAAAACACAAAAAAGAGCGGAAACCGCCTCTTTTACTGCCTCCTATATAGGCTTTTTCCAAACTAAAAATCCTCAGCTTCTCATGTATGATTGAAACGCTTAGCCCAGCAAAGTCATAAGAATCAGTCACAACGAGGATAAAAAGCACGGTACTGATGGTCACCACATTGGTGGAAAACCTCGACATCTCCGTCTCCTTGGCTGGCCAAAATGGGGAGAACTGCAAGAGCCGGTGTAGCTGACTGAATCACAAAGGTATTGAATTCCTTTGTTGGCAGTCCCTTCCTGTAAGGAAAAAGTAGCATTATGATGGCGGGGGCAAGAATAAAACGCCCCACCACCACCGCAACTGCGAGTGTCTTTATCTAGTGAATGCTCTTAAGCCCCGCCTTTGCAAGAATAATTCCAATGTAAATCAAAGACAAGGGTGTTACAATATTCCTGATATAGGTCAAAGTATTTTTCAGCAAATGCGGGCACTGAAATTCCTAAAAGTAAAAATACCAAAGCGATCAGAAAGCCCACAAGAGGAGCCGGTAAGCTTCTTCCAGTCAAACTTTGTCCCTCTTTTCTTTTCCTCCCACACTGTCCGAGGTCATGATATAAACATGCCCAAGGTCCAGGTGGAAACGTATTGGTAATATAATAAATCAGGAAATAGGGTGAGCCTCTTCCCCAAAAGAGCAACATTTAAAGGGAAGCCCGATGAAAATGGTGCTGTACAAAAGTATTGAATCAGTGGTTCCCGTCTTCCGGCACTGAACTCACATAGCTTTACCGCCAAAAAGCCGAAAATATAGGTTAAAGCAAAGGCTCCAAGGTGTAAAAGCAAGCCTCCCGAAAGGCAGTATGAGCTTATCTACAGTAAGATACTTTCATACTGAGACAAAAATGGAAACCGGTAAGCTACATTCACTATAAGCCAGGACAGATTCTGGTCCGAAGCTCTCCGAAAACCAGTCCTTTTAGCTGCAAATGTGGCCGAGAGCGATAATCACGATAATCGGAATAATACTTTGTATCGAGGTGAGAAATACCGTCATTATCTCCTCCTTTATTTATAGTTCCGGATACCACTTTTAAGTCCCTACCGCCTTTTCCATATCCTGCTCTTTTGCACGGGCAAGTCCCTGCTCCTTTGCCTTCTTCTGCCACTGCTTCCGCTACTTTAATGGAAACCTCGCCCACATGCTTAAAGGGAGGAAGCACCGGTGCACCAGGCTTTGTGATACTCAGTATATATCCGGACAAGGAATCTGCTGCTGCCGCAATCATTTCATCGCGTTAAGAGACTTGCTTCCGAAAGCCAGCATCCCAAGCCCAGTCCGGGATAAATCAGGGCGTTATTTGCCTGCCCAATGATATACTCCACACCCTTATAAGAAACAGGGTCTGCCGGAATACCGGCTGCTACGAAGGCCTTTCCGTCTGACCAGGTAATCAGGTCTTCCGCCGTTGCCTCTGCCAGTTCTGTCGGATTGGACAAGGGAAAATGCTAGGGCGTGCGGTGTTCTGACACATCGCTTCCAGCAGCACCCTTAGTAAAGGCATTTTGGCTGTGTAGAGAGGTACCTACAGAATCGTCGCCTTTACCGTTCTTACTACCTCATGCCAAGTCCGTTAATTTGTCTGCATTCGGAAAAATCGGAGCGTTTCTTCGCAAAAGGGCTTCTGCTGGGGCGTTAAATCCTCCATATCATCAAAGAGTAATCCCTGCTTATCCACCATAAGAAGAAACGCTTGTAAGCCTCTTCCTCAGATAAACCCTCTCTCACCATTTCTCTGCTGTACACGGGAGGCAAGCTACCGGCTCCGCAGTACCCCTCACCAAAACAAAAAGATAAACCTGATCCCTAAGCTTCTGTCCGCGATGGCCACATTGCCCCAAAGACTCCGCCTAAGGTTACAGATTCCTGTTCTTGAATATCATCATTAAAGTTGGGATCTTGGTACGATATTTTCCAGAATATTCGCAGCGTCTCCACGGCCGAAGTCCCCAGGAAGATAGAGTTTGGGGAAGACGCTCAGCAGTCTCTACAAATTGGTCGATAAAAGTCATAGTAACGATCTCCTCTGACACGCTCGTGACGATTTCCCAAGTAGTTGGGATTGTTTCAGAGTGCTCTGTTGGTACCGGCATCGATAGCAGGGAGGTCACAGGCCGGATCAATTCCTGCCAGCACCCGCTGTATACCATCAGCTTTCCTACGGAAATATCCACACCATTGGTGCCCCAGTCCCTATTCAGGAGAATAGCTTCCGCATCGGTTACCACAATGAGGCGGATTTCCGTCTCCTGCGGCGTTTTTCAAGATCTTTTCAATATTTTTCCGGATGGTTAATGTCCAGATAAGCCGCATACTGAGGATCCACAAAAAGATCACTATAGCCCTCAATAGTTAACGTAGAAACCGTGGGATCATAAACAATAGGGAGTTAACCCTGCCAAATGCTTGGAAAAAGATAGTAGAAAAGAGTACGATTGGTATTGAAAATCTGCATGAGGAAGAGACGACGTTTCGCGGTCATTTTCCTTCTTTTCCATCTGAGCATGGGTCTGTGCCGCCTGCTCTTCGATGGTCTGCACGTGGGAGGCAAAGTCCGATCAGTCCTAATTTCTCACGTTCCTCCATGGTAAATGCCGTCCCTTGTTCAAAAGGATTGTTCAAAATTTCATGTGCTTTCTCATAGATTCCTCCTACTCTATTAAGGAAAGAGGCAAACTGCCCTGTGAAGATGAGTTCAGCCATCCGATGTACGCACACTCTAACATCGGTATAATTAAATTTCAATACAGCATAAATAGAATTAACAGAATCTCACACACTTAACAGAATGAACACAATTACAAAGTAGCAAGACTAAACATTTGTTTTTCTATGCAGTGAAGTTTCATTACATAGTCAAATAATCGTTGGCAACTCTATCATATATTTCTATAGAGCTTTCCAATCCACAAGATACATCAAGCTTTTTTAGAGGATTTGCAAAACAGTAATAGATTCTATATGTGCTATTCCTAAGATGGGAAGAATTATAGAAAATGAATTTCTCCTAGATAGGAAAAGTAAGAAAAATCTCTTGTGGAAAAATTATACCCTATACTACCTTCCTGACACGAATAAAAATAATCTATATCCTTCGCATTCTTTATGGACGGAGAAGCTTGGATGAACTGGTAAAGAGATAAATAATTATTAGAATTCTTCCTTAGTAATTTAATTCATTTCCTCTCCCCACTCCTTCAGAAAATCCTGCATCAGCTTATCTCTTTTCTCCGCCATTTTTCCTTGCTGCAGGGGTATTTAATTCGCTTTGAAATGAGTAAAAGCTTTTCATAAAAATGCTCGATAGAATTCTCCAAGCTTCTGCAATAGTGGCTTCCACCAAATTGAAAACAACGGGCAATCCCAATAGCACCTATCGCTTCCAGTCGGTCTGCATCCTGCACAATTTTTCCCTCTATACTCTTCCGGCACTTTCCCTCTGTTTTACTGAAAGAAACGGAATTGATATTCCTACATAAATTGCCTCAATTCTCTCTTCAGAAAGTCCCTCCTGCTCCAAAAATCTTCTGGCATTGGCATTATTTTCCGTATGGAAAAGCTTATGATCATCGCAGTCATGCAGAAGGGGCAGAAAAGAGCAATCATTTCCTCTCTCCCTGTCCTTCCGCTTTTGGCAATCGACATCGCATTTTATATACTCTGCAAACTGTGGGAAAGGTCCGCGCCCATCCCCATTTCCTAGAAATCAACTTTGTGATGTACTCTATTGCTCTTTCTATTCTAGTTCCACAAACAATGTATTCCTCTATAATGCCGCTGTACTATCCATAGATAAACCAGGAAACATAATAACATCTATTCACTATTCTGCTCTGCTTCCCAGATGGTAAGCTTTTGTTGCATATTCATCCAGCTTTCTACAGAAGTCCCGCTGCACGACTGATTCGAATCGCCATTTCCGGACTCATAGAGACCTTCTCATGTACAAACTCGGAAAGTGCCTTTCTGCTTATTCCCAACATTCTTGCAGCTTCTGTAATAGATAGATTTAATGGTTTCAGAACATCCTCCAGAAATACATTTCCCGGATGTAGGTTTTTCTCTTCATGGTCTTCTCCTTCTTTTCTCCTAATGGTAGTCTTGATAATCCACCAAAAAGCATCCTGCTCCTCAAAAGTAAAATGTCACTCTCAATTTCCATTTACAGTTACAGACCATAAATCCTGCATATTCCTTCGATGGGTGCAGTCTATATCGGCGAAATCCATGTCTCGTGCACATTTACTGGCATCCAGCCTGTCTAAAAATTCTTGCCTAACTTTGCACTATGTTCTGCTTGAATTCCTTCTTACTTCCAGATTCAAAGAATTCTTTGTAACTCCTTTATGAGCAAATGATCTTAATCATGGCTTTTATCGCAACCTCCGCGTTACAAATGTCAATCTTTTACTCCAAACTTTCGCATCTCCTCAATCAGATCATACACCCTGTCTCCGGAAAGAATCATTGCCTTTCGATCCTGGAAACAAAAGTTCCATAACGTGCTTCCATCTTCTTCCAGCGTTCTTCCATTTTCCTTTTCTTCTCGTTCTTTTTCTTCCGTGAAAATGTCGCGGCAAAACTAAGCTGTCTTCCTTCATTCCTCCAAATGATAAAAGCCTTCCCCGATTAATCGCACCTTCGCTTTGGAATCGCTGCAGAGGCAGAGGCATTTTATATAAAGGAAAATGCGCTTTGGGTACTTTCGGAAACGAGAGCGGAGCGGGTAATGGTTTTCATATCTGCGGAAAGTGATTTTCAGAAAAACACCTCTTGACATAAAGCCCGTAGCGCTTCGCCCTACTCTCTACTCGAAAGGATAAAAGAAACAAAACATCATCCAAAAGGAATAGTCTGTCACGTCCTCCTGAAAAGTCATTTCTACTGATGCTTTTGGGTGTCTTCCAGTCTATAAGGAACCACCTTACGATGGTCGATGCCGTGGATAGCTCAAGAGCATTTTCCCCTGATTTCCCAGAAGGCGAAGCTCTTCCTTTTCTTCCTGTAGTACCTTCGATGGTATAAACTCCAAGGAATAGAAGCTTTTTCCCGCTGTTTTCTCCTACCATAAAAGTGCCCGTACATCTCTGTCTCATGCAAAAGCTCTACATAATCTTCTCTTCTTGGAACCTATAAAGAAGCCATTGGGTTTTCTCTCGCTGGCGGTCTTTGCCGCCGTTTTCCCATAAGCAATGCCCACAGAGCAAGTAAGATGAAGTTCATCCTTTACCTGCCTTTGAATTTCCCGCCCGATTCTTTCCGCTTCGGAAAATCTTGGTGACTTTCGTTAAATCCAGATAGCCTCTCATCCAGAGCAATATATTCCGCCTGCTTCAGGTATATGCTTTCCAGAATCTCATGGAGCTCCTCTGATACCGCCTTATATTTTTCAAAAATCCGGTACAGAAAAATAGCCTTCGGGCAAAGCCGAAAAGGCTTCCTTACTGTTCATGGCGGAACGAACGCCATATTTTTCTTGCCTCATAGTTGCAGGTTGCCACTACGCCCCGCTCCGTCGGTTTTGCCCCGATAATCAAGGGCTTATCTTTCGAGAGCCGGATTGTCCCGCATTTCCACGAGGCGTAAAAAGGCGTCCATATCCACATGAAGAGATGATTTGATTTTCTTGATATTCGAAGTTTGTGATAATTCCTGCATTTCCGATATCTTTCCTTCTACTGAAAAAGGATACTTTACTCCATCTGCTTCTCTGTTTTTGTTTCTATCTTTTATTTGCGCTTTATCTTTCCTATGCCAAACTTCTTCAAATCCACTCTTTCCGTCCTTCTTCCACTCCATCTTCCTCAAGGCGTTTTCTCTGTTCATCTTCACCCCCAAAGGCAAAGGCAGCTAATTCTCCCTTGGAATTCACAACCCGAAAGCAAGGAATATTCTCCGGATCCAGATTCTTATGCAGGGCATTTCCACGGCACAGAGACATCTTTTTATCTCCCTGGCCATCTCGGCAACTTCGCATAGGTAGCCACCCTGCCTTTAGGAATCTTCTTCACTGCCTCGTAAATTCGTTTTGTGGGGAATCGGAAATAAGAGCATAGCTTTCGATATCATTCTCAGCTCTTCCTCCGAATACTGCCGTCTAAAATGATGCTATCCATGCTCTTTTATTCTGGTGATAGGCAGGCTGTACCGCAGGATAAACTTTCCAAAAGTCTCCATTCCGGATGCGCACTCTTTACATTAAGAGTCTACTAAATCATTTCTTTCGTGAGATAAGCAGAAAAGCCTTTTATTTTCCCGAAAACGAATCAGTCCCAATCCGCTGTACGGAAAGGAGCAAGTCCTATAGCTATCCGGAAAAGGATAGACCGAATGCAATGGTTTCTTCTTTGGTTTCTACTTTCTCCCTCTACTTATTCTATAGGCTCTTCAACTCGGACTACAAACTTAGCAACTGATTTATAGTTTCTTGCTCATAGTTCCACATATAAAATTAACTCATCTACTCTAAGGTAGAAGCCACATTTCATATCCCTCTTTAATCCAGCCCATTTTCCGGCAAAAGGCGGAACAGCAAGCGATAAAACAGCCGGAAGAATAAAGCAGAGAAGCAGTAAAGAAATCCAATCCATCGCAGTCATGCGCGGATTTGCCGCCCTCCTCTACTGTCTTTTAGCCAGCCGGTATATACACCAATCGGGCCTACGAGTCCGCAGCAGGTTCCCATACCGGAAGTCACCGCAGTCCATTATTTTCAAACCGGAAAAATGCAGGTCGCCAAGGCCCGGTAATTATTGAAGCAAAGGTCGCAGGAATCCAAATTCTGGATTTTTACGATGTTTCCTATCTGCAGCATGGAAGTTCCAAGCCTAGAGACAAGTCCGGATATCCCATTTTCCTGAAAAGAAATTACTCATAAAGCCCACCATCTGTGCACAACATCCTGCCACCGCAGCACCTCCTGCAAGACCGGTAAGTCCAAGAGCCACACAAATGGCCGCAGAGGAAATCGGAAGGGTAAGGGCAATGCCCACGAGAGCCGAAACCAGGATTCCCATAAAGAAGGGCTGCAGTTCCGTCGCCTCTACATAATGAGGCTTCCTACCTGAATGGCCGCTTTACTGATAAGCGGTGCCAAAAGAGCGGAGAAAAAGCTATTCCGGAGCCTATCGTCACAAGAGGGAGTCACGAGAATATCCACCTTCGTTTCTTTAGAAACCGCCTTCCTGATTTCTGTGGAAGAATAGCCACAAAACAGGACGGCAAGCGGTCCTCCGGCTCCTCCCAGCATTGGAAGCAAAGCCCACGGTAATTAAGGAGAAAAGAACCAAAGGAGGAGCTTGCAAAGCATAGGCAATGGCCGCAGCCATAGCAGGCCTGCTCATGGCGGAAGCCATAGCTCCTACAGTGTAATCCACTCCACCAATGGTAGCCACTACACGGATTAAAAGCGGAAAACTCCCAGTCGCCTCTATCGTATTTAAAAATGGTGTCACTTAAAAGGGAGCAAAAAGCCCCTGTGCCATAGCGGATAAAGCATCTATCCCGTATCGTTTTAGTGATATTTTCAATATTTTTCCGTTTTAAAAAAGCCTGCATTTTTCCTCCTGCCTTCTACTCGAGCTACCCATGTTTAGATTTCCGATTCAAAGCTTTCGTTTTAAGCCGATCTTTAAACCTATACTATTTTAGCTATATTTCCTCATACACCTATCCTCATATAGCGCGCCTCTATCATTACTCCTCTTCAAAAACTCTCTTTGCAGCGTCAGCAAAAATCCATATAGGGTGTCCTATGCAAAAGATCCTGACAGCTGATAGATTTCCTTAAAGCATCTCATGACAATGCTCCCTGTAGGCGTATCTACAATAATTAGATAAGACTTTGTGCCATCCGGGTTGACTTCAAAAGCATATCCAGCATGGCGATATCCGGGTGTGCCTTGGCAAAGGATAAAAGCCTCTTGCAGAGCCTCTACTTTCCATTTTTCTCTTGGATAGCCCAGTAGAACCTCGCATCTTTCTTCTACTTCACGGACTGTACTTTCGCTTCCCAAATTCACTTTGGTATCCGGGAACCCATCAGGTTATGAATAAGCTCCGAGCTTATATAGAAGTTGCGGGTCCATAGATTAATCACAAAGCCTTCTCCCTTAGTAAGCATGGACACAATTTGAGGGAAACCGGCAATCATGGTTTTCTCTTTTCCATTCTGCCTCCATCTGCTGATTCATAGCCCCCCATTTGCTGATCCATAGCGCCTAACGCAAACCAATCCGTAAATACCGAAGTGCTGATTCTCCCCGGTCCATCGTAACATGAGGGATGGTAAGCTTCATCCCTGCCTTTTAGGGTTACAGAGCCATCCTTTCTCCCCATTGGCAGGCTTCCGTCTGTCTCATTCCACCAGGTATGCACTCCTCACCAGCCTCTAAAAAGAGATTCAGAAACTCTCCTCTCCCTGTTTTTCAAAACACGCAACTTAAGCCCAAAAAGATAGGGATTTTCCACCGCTTGATGCACATTCGCTTCAATCTGATAGGGAAACTATCCGTGATTACAGCATATTTCCAATCCGGAGAAAGAATATCTTTTCGAGAAAAGAAGAGCTAACTCTTCTCTGCCCTTTGCTCTGGGTGTTTCTGGTTTTATCCTTCAGGTGTTTCTGCTTGTTCTATTTGTTCCGCAAATGTCGTACTTTCTTCTATCTTCATAATCGTTAGATGAGAAATCCGTTCCATCACGATGCAGGGGCATAAGCCTTCTCCCTTCTTTGGCATTTCCAAAGAGTTGGCCTTCTCAGGATAAACGATCTCTACAGCTGCATAGCTTTCCGCCATCAGAGTAAAGCGACTTCGCTCCAGCCTCTGTTATGGCTTTTCTTGCTGCTCTACATTGCTCATTGCTATGCTTCCTTGAATCGACTCCATTCCCACTCATTACTTTGATTCTGAGACTTAGACTCATCTTTCCGAGTAAAAACTTCTTTTAAACCTTCTAACATTCTATCACTCCTGAAACTGCATAAATCTCAGACTAAAGATCTACGAAATTTCCCTTTGCTCCTTGTTCATTTTGTAGTTATACTGTCAACATATTATTTCTGTTGAAAAGATTTGAACCTATATCACTCTCACCAATCTCAAAAACCATAAAAAGCAATTCTATAAAGTTTCTAAAAAGTAAACCTACTCAAGTATTTTATCTTATTATTCCACTGTATTCCATACACTTATTTTATCTTCTATAACTCCTCTAAGGCTATCGTCACGTATCCTAATATCTTGTATAGATTCATGCATTATCACAATACTCTTCTTTAATTTTAATTCATCCTTCTTTTTCCCTTAGCAAAATCATTTCCATTTTCTTTGACGCCCTATTAAATAAGATTGTATCATATCAGGAGGCAATACCATGACAAGAACATTTATTCAGTCCAATGAGTTTTCCAAAAATTGGGACATCTTAGGTTTTTGATGATGAAGACCTATGCTTATTGAGCTTAAAAAGACCTTGGAGGAGGCACACAATGAGTACAGTATCTCGACAGCATTTTATCCGGACTAAATGAAGCACTGGAAGATGCAAAAAGAGACCCCCTCGTTAAAAAGGCATGCAGGTCACCGTTATTCCACTTAAAATATATGGAGCGAATGATATATATCAGAAATTCAACCAGCCTGTCCCAAAAATACTTTTGCAAGTTATATGGGCGTTTCCATTAAAACTGTAGAAGCTTGGGAAGCAGGTACCAACCATCCTTCCGGTTCAGCCAGCAGACTCCTTTCACTATGATGGAGCTGGATAACGAACTCACGAGAAAAATATCCCTTTATTTCCAAGGCTTCCTCTATCTGATATTTTTCATCAAGAAAATCACACCCTTCTTTCTTTAATCGAGTCTATACTATGCGGCGAAGAATAGCATAATCTCGCAAAAGGATGTATAGTACTTGGACAATGCTTATCCCAAAAGGGAATGATAGAGTCGAAAGGAGTCGTTATGGAAATCCAAAAAACAGCCAGCGCCGGCACCACGGAGAAAATGTGGATTGCCTGGTAACCGTTTCTAAAGGAAGCGGCAGCAGAACGGTGCAGCTTAAGTCCAAGGTGCTCTACGAGTACGGAGACAGAATGGTCGCCTTGGTTCATCACTGCCTTACACAAATGGGCATTCAGGATGCCCTCGTGGAAGTAGAGGACATGGGCGCCTCTGACCACATCCTTGTGGCAAGATTACAGGCCGCTGTATACCGCAGTCAAGATAAAACAGAAAACATTCCTTGGGGATCTGCTCTATGAGATCATAAAAATCGCCTGCGAAGAAGCATGATGTTTCTGAATGCACAGAAACTGAATCTTTAAAAGGATCCTTATATCTACGGGGCGGACTCCTTGATTTTTGATCTGGAGGATGCTGTGGCCTTGGAGAAAAGGATGCTGCCAGATTTACTCTCTTCATGCTTTAAAAAGTAGATTATCAAAAATGCAGAAAAAGTGGTGCGGATTAACGGAATCGATACTCCCTTTTGGAAGGGAGGATATTCTGCTGCGCCGTATTTTGCCGGCTGTGACAGCATTCGTATTCCGAAAACGGAATCCAAGGAGGATGTTCTTTTGGTAGAAGCGGAGGTAGCAAAGGCGGAGCAAGAAGCCGGTGTGGATCTCGGACAGCACCTTCTTATGGCGGCCACCGAGTCTGCAAAGGGCGTGGTACATTTGGAAGAAATATGCCATGCCTCGGAGAGACTCTTCAGGGGTAGCTTTATCCGCAGGAGATTATACCAAGGATTTACATACCGGAATCAGCGGGAAGCGGCGTAGAGCTAGCGGAGCAAGACAACTGATGATTATTCACGCAAGAGCCGCAGGAATACAATGCTTTGATACCGTCTATACCAATCTGGAGGATATGGAAGGCTTCCGGAAGGAAGTGGAGCTGATTCACACCATTGGCTTTGACGGAAAGTCCATTATAAAACCCGAGACAGATTCCCGTGTGCATGCTGTTTATACGCCAAGCGAGGAGGAAATTACCTTTGCCCAAAAAGTAGTACAGGAAATTGATGAGAAACGAAGTCAGGGCATCAGTGTTTTTACCGTGGACGGGAAAATGATAGACATCGCCTTTTTATAGACGGAGCCTAAAAGAACCCTTGCGCTGGCAAAGGCTGCTGGCGTTTTGGAGGAGGTACAAAATGATTAATGCAGGGGTGAGAGATTCCGGATGCGGTTTTAGCGGAAACCGGGAAACGGTATTTCGGGAAAGCAGACATTTGACGGCTATTCTTGTGAAAAAGACAGCAGTAAAGCGAGGAGCACGAATCGGGTGGCGAGGGCAGTAAACTGGAGAGAGATCTGCAGGAGGTTTTGCGAAAATGCAACGCCCATGACGGCATGACCATCAGCTTTCACCATCATTTCAGGAAGGAGACTTGGTGGCTATGCAGGTGATGCAGGCTATTCATGATATGGGCTTTAAGAACATTACCATCTGTGCCAGCCCTCAGCAAGGCCCAAGACAGCGCTCGTTCCCATGCTGGAAGACGGCACCGTAACCCATATCGAAAGCTCCGGGGTTCGGGGAAAATCGGAGAAGCCATCAGTGAGGGTAAATTGCAGGAATCGCTATCTTCGTTTCCCACGGTGGAAGAGTTCAGGGCCATCGAAACGGGAGAAAACGAAAATCGACATTGCCTTTATCGAGGGCTCCAAGCTGTGATGAATACGGAAATTGCCGGGCAGGAGGAAACAGCAACTGCGGTGTGCTCTCCTACTCTGCCATTGATGCGGAGTATGCTGAGTATGTGGTGGTTTTAACGGATTGTCTTGTTCCCTTTCGAATTTTTCCGGCGGATATCAGTCATGACTGACGTGGACTATGTACTAAAAGGTGGATGCTATAGGAGATCCGGAAAATCGCTACCGGTGCCGCCCGTCCCGTGACGGATAGAAGAAAACTGATGATGGCGGAAAGCTGTGCAAAGTTCATTTTCCGCTACTCCCTATTTTAAGGAGGGCTTCACCTTTCAAACCGGTATCAGCGGAGCAGCCATGACATCGGCACTTTGTCTTTCGGAGAAAATGCGGAGAAAAACATTCCTATATGGGCTTTGGCGCCGGAGAGTGTCCAAACCCATGTGCGATTTATTGGATGAGGGTTTTGGTTTCCTCGCCTTTTGGATACCCAGGACTTTGAGTTTACCTTCTATCGAGAATCTGATTTCCCATCCGAAGCATTTTCCATCAGCACAAAGGAATATGCGGATCCCTTCTGTAAAGGCGCGGTGGTCAATAAACTGGACTTTTGTGATTTTAGGCACTCTGGAGGCATGGATGTCATTTTCACCGCAATGTGGTGATGAGCTCCGAGGGAGAATTAATGGGGGCTCGTGGGAGGACATCCGGATACGGCGGCTGGTGCAAAATGCACCATCGTCATCACGCCTTTGGTACAGGGAAGAATTCCCACTATTCGAAAATGATGTGACTACCGTTACCACCCCGGGAAACTGTGGATGTGATTGTTACTGACTATGGCATTGCCATTAATCCCCGGCGTCCGGAGCTTTTGGAGGCTGCAAAAGCCGTAAACTTCCCATAAAAGAGTATTGAAGAATTACGAGATAGTGCCTACAAAATCTGTGGAGAACCGACTAAACTGGAATTCGAGGATAAGGTAGTTGCCATTATCGAAGCAAGAGACGGCAGCATCATGGATGTGGTAAAGAAAAACGGAAGGATAAAAATCTGTATCGCCTTAAGTACGAAGTAAAAAACCGAGAGAAACTCAAGTAAAAGCCAAGAGTAAAATCGAATAAAACTGAGAATAGAAAATAACTCGAGTAAAAGCCAAGTGCCATTCTTATAAAATCAAGTATGTAATTTATGCCAAGGGAGTTCAAAATGGAATTTTATTGTAAAAGCGGAGAACGAATCCATGTGGATATTCTGGGAGAAGGCTTTCCCATTGTCTTCCTCCATGGAAACAATCTACAAGCGGCTATTTTGCAAAGCAAAGGGTTCTTGAGAAAAGAGTTCCAGCTCCTCTTTGTAGATAGTTTGGGGCATGGAAAATCCGGAGAACTGCAAGGAGAAATAAGCTTTGCTTACCTTGCTGATAGTCTGGAGGAGCTGCTTTCCTCCCTTTCCATAGAAAAATGTCTTTTGGTGAGACAGTGACTGGCGCGAACCTGGCTCTGGAATACGCCGGTCGCCATGGGAAAGGTAGCCGAATTTGGCAAACAACGGAAATATTTCCTTTTCGGTCTCAAAGTTCCTTCCCGCTATGCCTGCTACCTGGAAGAATGGCTCTATCGCTTTTTGGGGCTCTTTTCTTCCCGCCTTTAAACGAAGTCCAGGGTTTCTCCCCTTTTGCGGGAAAATGTGGATGTGCCGAAGGAGATTTTCCGAAAGGCGCCTTACCCTGTAGTGGTTTTGGTGGGAGACAGGGATATGATTAAGCGAAAGCACAGGTATGGCTATCATAAGCTATTCCCCAAAGGCAAATTTCTGGAAAGAAAAGGACAGGGACATAACATCCTTGCGAAAAAGGATAGCGTTTACTTTAATCGCTTGATGATGGTGCAGGGTAGAGGTAAAAGAAACTCCGGTTTCCTAGTACAGGAGGAAAATTTGAATAAGCTGATTTCTTTTTCAAAAATGGCAGAATGTTTTAAGAGCATATCTTTTCCTGAGCATTTCAAATTTTGGTGCTTTTTGGAGCTAATTAAAATGGGAAAGACCATTTTCGCAGCGGTAAAGGCATATTGAGCGGTCTGTCTCCCCTCCAAATTTTTAGTCTTCTGTACTCGGAACTCTTTCGGTTTCTCCGATGATGCTTTTACGACTTTATCCTCTGTAAGGAGCTGAAAAAGAAGATTTCTTTAGGAAAGCTCATAGAAAGCAGCTGGACCATCAACAGTTTAAAACAACCTGATTGGCTTTTGCCGGTCTTGTGGATGTGGGACTTCGCTACAGTTATTTTACGGAAGAGGATAAAGGGGAGGAAACCATGCAGGGCATTTCAAGGTGATGCCTTATTTATGTCAGGCTCTCTCGTATTCTCTGCTTTCCTTCGGGCTTTATTTGCGGTTCAAGAAAAATGCCGTTTTAAGTGCCCACAGCTTCTGTCCTTCTTCTGAGCTTCTCTGATTCTTCCGGTATTGCTTTTCTCTACCAGAAAAAGCTGGTCTTACTTTGGGAATCTGTCTAAGATTCTGGCTTTAATCTGTAACTTCCCTTTTTGGATTGCAGCTTTGTTTCTGCTTTTTCTTTTACTGCGGAAGAACACTGGGCTACAGCGTTTCCCTTTTGAGCACCTCCTGCCTTTTGTTCTTTATTTCCATCTGTATCGGTATCGTCTCCATGATTCCCGGAAGTCTCGGAAGCTTTGACTTAATGATGATGAGCGGTCTTTACATTTTCCGTAAATAGAAATGAGGCGGCAAGCTGGTTACTGCTTTTCCGTATCTTTTATTACATCATTCCTTTGCCATCGGCCTCCTCTTCTTTATGAAAAGTATGGGCGGACAGATTAACCAAAAATTTTACGGTCTGCCAAAGAAGCTTAGCTCCCTACTGGGACAGGGCATCAGCCACTTTATGGCAAATTTCTTCGGTCTGATGGCCACCGCCATTCTTCCCGATGAAATCTCATAGTATTCCTCTGATTGGGCAAATGGACCCCATCCGGGGCAACTCCTTTACAGTTTCAAGCTTCCTTTTGGGCTCTTTTTCTTCCTTTGGGAAGACTTTTAAAAAGAAAGGCCGCCTTTGCCAAGCCCTTTGCCCTTCTGCTTTGCCTTGTAAGTCTTCTCTATATAAATCTGGGTAGCATTTCTCTTTTCAGTAGTCTTTATCTCCTCCTTTTTATGCTACTACTCTTTATCCAGAGAAAGGAGCTCTCCAGAACATCCTTTTTCTATCCCTCGGAAGACCGTTTAAAGGACTTTTCCTATATTGTAGGGAGCCTGTTGATTACGCTCCTTCTTTTATACCTTTCCAGTGGAAATACCGGAAAAGAAAGCCTCGGCTTCCTCATTTTTCATAAGGGAGTCCTGCACAGGATTAATGACTTCTCAAAGCCCCATTATTTTACAGTCTTTTTGAACTATTTCCTGCATCTTGTTGCCTATTTTCTGATTCCTGTACTCTTATATCGCAATAGGCACACTGGCGGGGATAAAGCATTTTTCCTTCGGTGAAAAATTCAATCAGGAACGCTTTCAAAACTTTTTACATAGCTTTTCCAATACCAATCTGGATGCTTCTTTGGCCTTCCTTGGCGATAAGCTGCTCTACTATTATCAGGAAGACGGAGAGGATGAGTGGCTTTTCAATTTGCCCTGGAAGACGGAAAAGCAGTGGTAATGGGAGAACCCATATCGGCGAGAAAAATATTTCCCGCTGCTATCTCTTCCTTTACAGAGCAAGCGGAAGAAAAATCTACCCCTCTTTTTATGAGGTAGGGGCAGGATTTTAACACCTCCTCCATAACCACGGCTATGAATTTATGAAGTTTGAGAGACTGCAAAGGTCCCTCTTGCCGCTTTTTGATCTCTGTAGGAAAATCCGGAAAAGAAGTTTTCGTGCCGCAGTCAATAAGTTGGAAAATAAAGGCTATTCCTTCAAAGTAATGTATCCTCCTTTTTCCGATACAGTTTTTGCAGGATCTGGAAAAATATTTCTGATGCCTGGCTTTCCGGCAGGCAGGAAAAAGAGCTTTTCTCTGGGCTTCTTTGACAAAAACTATCTTTCCTTGCCCCCATTGCCTGCGTATTGATTCCGAGGGAAAGGTGCAGGCTCTTTTCCAATTTCCTCATTTTGTAATGGAGAAAAGAAACCAGCATTGATCTCATGCGCTATAATCCGGGCACGAGAAAGCAACGGCATCATGGACTATCTTTTCAGTACAAAACTTTCTGTATTTTTAAAGAAAAAGGCGTAGAATACTTTGATTTGGGGTACGGCGCCTCTCAAGTGTGGGACAGGAAGAGCATAGCTTTTTCAGGAAAAACTGGCCTTTCTGGTTTACGCCTTTACATCAATCGCTCTTCTCCTTTTCGGGACTGAGAAAATATAAGGACAAAGTTCTCTCCTCTCTGGGGAGGCAAGATATCTATCCATCCGAAAAGACAGCTTACTTTTGACCTTTTTGGCAATATTTTAAAATTGATAATCGAAAGGTGAAGACAGAATGAATTTCACTCTTAAAATGTGATACTATAAGGAATCGATTGATATTGTTTGGAAAAGAGTAGAATGTCTAAACTTATTTATCTTGCAGGCGGTTGTTTCTGGGTGTGGAAGCCTATTTTCAAAGAATTCCCGGCGTACTTTCCATACAAAAATGCGGCTACGCAAACGGGAATACGGAGAATCCCACTGTATAAAGAGGTTTGTCAAAGCAATACCGGGCCATGCCGAAGCCGTGAAATCCACTATGATGCAGACATTTGCCCCTAATCTTCTCAGTTATTATCTTCGGATTATTGATCCGATGTTTAAACAAGCAGGAAATGACAGGGAATACATATCGCACCGGTGTCTCTACATAGATGAAAAGGATAAAGCAACTATTGAAAGCGTTTTGAGCTAAAGAAATGTTGAAATATCAGGCTCCAAATCGTATGGAAATACTCTTAAAACATTTCTTCCGCAGAAGAATAGTCACCAAAATTACCTAAACAAAAATCCGACGGCTACTGTCACATTCCTCTTCCCTTGTAGACGAACCTCTTCTTGACGAGGATAAATATCGTTTATCTGAAGAAGAATTGCAGAGCTCACGAAGGAAGAGTATGAGGTACTGGTAAACTCCGCTACTGACCGCCCTTTGTGAAAGACGGATATTGAACACCATGGAAAAGGGCTCATGTGGATAGAGCCACAGGAGAGCCCTTATTTTCTAAAGATAAGTTTCAGTCCGCTTGTGGCTGGCCAAGCTTTTGCGAAACCTATAGCACAGAAGCTATTCGCCATCTGGACGATGACAGTTTGGGTCGCCACAGAGTGGAGGTTGCTCTCAGGTGGTATTACCATCTCGGACATGTTTTTGCAGACGGCCCAAGGAGCTCATCGCGACTGCGCTATTGTATCAACTCCTCTTCCGTTCGCTTTATTCCCTATGACGATATGGATAAAGAAGGCTATGGAGAGTTAAAAATATATTTAAAGAATATGCTTAGCGTTCCTTTCTAAGAACACTTTCATATTTCTTTCTCTCTATCCCTTCCGTTCCTTATTATAATCCCAGATCCCCATCTCACAAGAATCATATGAATGCGGTCTGTATGGCGGAATATCAGAGTAATCAAGAATTGGCAACAAATCGTATCCGAGATTTACAGTCGGAACATTTTTCCCTGTCAACTTACAGGGTGTTTTGACATCAAATCTCTGGTATTTGCCGGTGCAGCTACATTTCTGGCACAGCTTCATAGCGCTATCCAAGTCCGACAGACCTTATTCATACTTACAATAAAAAGAACCCTTCCCCTCGGTCCCTGTGCAATACAAGCACACGATTAGCATTGCCGTCTATATTGGACAAGAATTCCATCATCTGTCATCGCATCTCGCGCTGGCAAGAAAATATCCGCATCATAAGCTGCAAGAAGTGCCTCTCGGCTCCAGCCATCTCTATCAATACAACTCCTCCCTGTTCTAAAGCGGAAACCAGTCCGATTTCGTGCACTCAGCAGCCTCCCATGGAATGCTGCTCTCTTCGGGATGAGATCTAAGCCAAAGCTTCAATGCTTCTTCCTTATTCTTTGCGTAATAACCGCCCATGTTACAGGGATTTCAGCCCTTTTCATGACAGTCTCTGCCAATTTTTCTTCTTTTTCCAAATGAATATCCATATCTCCTTTCTCCAACTCTTGCGGAAGGACGTATCCTTTTCCTCGTCACATAAATCCTTCAGATATACAAAAAGACCGGTATTTTTCAGCACCCTTGGCTAAATTCGATCTTTTTAGGTCGCGGAGATGATGGGATCTGAACCCATGCGCCGGTTGCCCGACCTACCGCATTTCCGAGTGCGGACCCTTCAACCACTTGGGTGCACTCTCTTATTCTGCCAGAGGAAGCAGAGAAAACCGGCGAGAAGCCCTCACCGATTATTCTCCTTTGCTGCCGGCGACCGGTCGAAAGCTGGTGTGAGTTATGTCTCGCAGATTTTAAAGTCCTGTGCGTTCATACCTCCCGTCACGCCGGCAAAGTTAAGATTAATCCCTAACTGCGTCGCTTTCAATGCAACAGAATCATGATACAGAATGATAACCTTTGTCAATAATCTTTTTGACAAAGGATTTTGCTTGACACCATGCATACTAGGAAAATCGTCTCTCTCGATACTCGGACTTTTAGGAATCCATTATCCTTCCAAAACTCTGTATTCCTTCATAACCTCTCCATCCCAAAAAGATAATAGGTTTGTGATCAATCCGTCCGCATCCTTATCATAGTAACTCCCATTAGATGTCATTTAGCTCCTGCATCGGAGAACCCTCTACCTGGTAAGGTAATTCAAAGGCGAGCTTTTTCAATGAATAAAAACTTATCTCCATCCTCTACTAAACTCCTATACGTCCGATAAATTCCTGCACCTTGTTTTAAAACCGTCATCCATGGCTCATAAAACGAAACCATGTGCATCTTATCATTGTCAGTATCTCTCTCCTCCACGACTTGATAATCTCTTCCGATAGTACGCTTGTGTCCTGCGTATCTTCCACATCTATATAGGAAAAAAGAGTATCGAAGTTCTTCTTTGCCTCCGCACTAAAATATGTTTAGCGGAAATAGCGTCAAAAGTCTGAGAAAAGCATAGTGGTATCAGCCCGAGCACGGATTTCCCACCTTTGATGAAATCCCCCATCAATGAAAAGAGGTGATTCTGCGACTCGATCCGACATATCCTCCCTTTTCCAAATCCAATTCATCCGTTACATAAGTTTCATCAGACAAAACCTGCAAATCCCGCATCAATTGTGGCATATTTCCTGCACGAGATTTTCTTCTTCCCGCAGCATTGCTGTATCTCATCCACCCGCCTAAAAATGACCTAACTTTCTCCCTACTTTTAGGCCGGCTTCTTCATTAATGCCACCGTCTTTACCCTCTCTCTTCTTGTTTCCTGATCCACAAGATTAGAAATACTTCAACTTAATCTTCTGCTTTCGGGGAGAGCTTCTTCACTCTTTGCACGTCCACATCCTCATGATCTCACTGCTGACCTCCGACCTCCGTTCCTGCACCGCCTTTGTCATCTCGAACCGCCATTTTTCTCGGACTCTGCCAAAGAAGTCTCTGCTTTTGTTTCTTTTGTTTCTGAATTCTCCCTTTGCTCCGCAAACGTGTAAGCAAACTGCCACAAAGGCAGTTTCAGAAGAGCCTACATAATGAAGTTTTTCTAATGCTTTTGTCCTTTCTATTTAAAACGGCTTGCTTTAGGGCTTCCTCGTCCATGCAAATCGAAACAAAAGCCTCTAGCTTATGTAATTATAGCAGTATTCGACTCCAGCCGTCCTTTACAAAGAGCTCTTTAATAATTTAGTGCCATATTTCATATTTACTCTTCACAAGATAGAAACAGCTTGACGGAATCTTTTCGTCTCTATATACACTTTAGTCTTATTGTAAATTTTAACAATAAATTAAAAATTTTATGTCTTAGTTGAAGGCTCTATGGATCAGCATGACTTATGACCATTACATTTATCACAGCCGTTTGTGCTCTCTCTTACTTGTAGTAGGACAGATCCTAGCCATTAAGTGGGCCACGATACGAGGAAGGGTGGAAAGTATCTCGTATTCGTCCTTGCACATGATTGCTTGTGCAATTGTTGTTGTAATGGGAATTTATTCTCTTATTACTGGAAACTATTTTGACAGGGCTTGGTGATAGAAAATAAAGCAGTTTCCATACTTTTGACGTGACAAAAGATAGGACTTTTGCTAAGCAGCAGTTCGGCTAGCTGCCACGCTATTTTCATATAGCCAGAGGCGAAGCCTGGCATTGAACAGGACTTAGCCATCCTAGTTTCTCCTTGATTCTATGTTCGTCTTGGTACCTTATGTCAGTTCTATTTCTGACTGAATTCTTCATAACTATAATGGAACAGTATGCCATAATAGACTTTCTTGCTTTTACCTAGCAAACCGGAAAAGTTCTCCATAACTGAATTATCATGACGGTCTCCTTTCTGGACATGCTTTGCTGAAAGATCTACTCTCTCCCCAAGTCGATGAGAATAAGCTTTCATCCGATATGCCCATCCTTGATCCGAGTGGAACAAGTTCTGCGACATGGGCAATCAGATGTTACCTTTACTCGCTTCGTTCCAATGCATTCATTATGTCTTTGGGTGAGATGGTTTGTCTTTGCTATTCCATAAACTGATAATCCCACCATTTATCACATACATCCACAAATGGATCCAAGTATAGCTGCAAGCACTGTCATATGGCCTTTAGCATCGACTTACATAATACTTAAACTCTGTAGTATCGTGGTAATCTTCTGATGAGGGAAATATGAGGTTTTAAAAGCGTCTTCTTATGCGATTAGGAGCCACTCAGCCTACTCTGGCCCTTTGCAGGGCTGAACTGTGTTGCAGCTCTTACGTGCGAGAAAGTAACCCTGCATAAGCCCAAGCTCTCTGCATTATACGCTGCACTTTTTCTCTTGTTTCACAACATATCCCTGACTTTCTTAGTCTGGCTTAATACACGACGATAACCACATAATCCTTTATTAGTCACTCGAAAGGAAAAGAACTTTTCTTCGATTTCTTTGTCAGGGTCTCTATCGCAAGACGCTTTTTGCCAGCACATATGTGTAGCTTTAGGCATGCCTGTATAAGAGAGAAGGTCTTTAAGCTAAACTCTCCTCGAGGCTGTTGATGACGAGCGCCGTTCTCTCATTTTACCTCGATCTTCTAAACGCAACCCTCCTCAGTTCTTTTATGCATTCTCAATTCTTAGTTTGTAGGAGTTCCTCTTCTAATTTCTTTGACATGTTCCTAGTCATGTATCAACAACTTTTCTTTAATTTCTTGTTTCTGATTTTGTTTTATTTTTGTCCAGAGTTTTCTTCCGACCTTTCTCTTTGAGGGTCTCTCAAAGCTTCAGGACCAGCAGAGCGAAAACGGCTAACCCATAGCAACAATCATACCTTAGAATCTCGTTAAGTGCCTTCTTGAGTGCCAGTTCGCTGATAAGGAAATCCTCAATGACAGATAAAACCCCACTACAGAAAGTTTCTTTTCGAAAGTACTCATGCTGTCTAGGACGAAATAATCCTTTTATCTCCCAAAGGCTGGTAATTAGCAAACCCATTTTGTATGTCGCTTTCCTGACTAGCTTTGCCAGTAGATAGATGAGAAGATATCTATAGCCGACACTTTTGGGCTACAATTTAGAGAGAGCATCAACGATCTTTTTCTTAAGCTCATAGCTTATGTAGTTGATAGATACTCGACCTCCACGTTAGAGTACAGGGTCCAACTTTTTGAGAGTCGGGTACATTTTCAGGAGCTGCTTTTTCTTATTAAATTCTATTCTTTATTCTTCCCCTATAGAGGAACTGATACCAGATCGTCCAATATTCCGGCTTTGGTCCGGATAAGCTCTTCCGATGCAGCCGCACTAACTTCCGCGGTTGCGGAGTCTGGTCTGGTACCGCTTGGAAGGTAAAATCTGTTCCATGCCGACAGTAAGCTGGCTCAGCCCTGCGACTCTCTCCGTTTCCTTCGTGATTTCAAAAATCATATTTACATTCTTCCGGCGCGCTCCACCACGGTGGAAGAATTCTCCGTGTTCTCTGCTGATTCTTGCCTCTCCCCACGGCATCCTCCTTGCTCTTCTGATAAGCAGGCTGTGGTGATTTTGCAGCAGCCTTTGCAGAGACTTCAGTGCAGGCTCCTACCTCACTCCGCCACCACGGCAAAGCCCTTACGCTTCCTCCTGCTCTGGCCAGCTTTCCAATCGCCGCATTTAGGAGAAAGAATATTGGCTCTGGAAGGCGATATCGTCACTAGTTTTGATAATCTCTCTCAATCTCCGTGGATCCGTGATTTCGCCAATACTCAAAGCGCCATTTCTTCCATCTTCAGCGCTGATCATAACTGCCTCTCCGGCTCTTTCTTACTAAGACTCTTCGACATCCTCAGCCTTCTTCGTGGTTCCTTTATGGATTCACTGCAATTTCATCTCATGCTGGCAGATAGCCCTTCAACGGAAGAAGCCTGCTCAGTCGCACCTTTGAGAGACAGGGTCACGACGCTTCCCATGGAAACCTTGCTCAGAGTAGAGCTTTACTTCCGGTAGCGGATTTCTGTATTTCAAGCATATAGCCGCGTTTAACTGTATGCCTGAAATATCTTAATGATCTCAATCAAGGGGCGATATTTCCTGACATTTCTCTCTCCAAATTCACACGAAATTCTCTGACAGCTCTTCCAGCTTTCCTTCTAAATCAGAGAAAATATCCTGGATATTATCCGCAACTCTGCCAGCTCTGGTCCGATTTGGCTCATTTCATCGTCCTTAGGTAGGATACACTTTCGCTAAAGTCCCTTTTAAAACCTTCTTTCCGACTCTTGCCATACCTTCCAGCGCGGCTTAAGAGATTTCTTTAATTAAGGAATAAAGTGTAAGCACTATGACAATGCCAATACTGCAAAATTGTACATATAATTAAGGATTCCAAATACCTAGTGCCATTAACTCTCTTTGATTTATTAGAAAGCATAATCCACTAGGAAAGCTCCCCATAACATCCTAGTCGGAAATAATAGACTCTTGTCCTCTTGTCTTTATCTTTTCCCATCGGGATAAAAAAATCTGCCCTTCGCCATTCTCCTGCATCTTTTGTTTTCCGAATCATTACCTTATTCTCCGGAAATGGACCTCTCCAATTACATCTATTCTTACTATAAACTATAACCCATGGGCAATCTAAAATATCCGTGCTTAAAACTTGAAAATCCACCATCTCCTGTTGAATAGAAGAAAAGATACTGACATCCAGCATCCAAAAAGATAAATAATTTATAAACTTATGCACTGGAATATACTGGTTGAGAAATACCACAACCTTGCGCCGCCGTAATATATTCTCATATACTCGGTGATATAAGTCTGCTTACGTCCTAGCCCATAATAGTCCTTTTCTAGAAAAATCATAGGGAAAAATTCAGGGCGTTTGTTTTATCCGCTTTGCTTCAAGTAAGGGGCATAATCGCCATTTACCTGAATGAATCCGTTTGGCTTGAAAATTCTGCACTGCTGATATTCTCATCTGAAGTGTCCAAAGCACTTAGGAGTCCAAAAAAGTAATAGAATTCACTATTGTATTGGAAGCGCATTGAGAGTTCTCTATCCACAAGGCGGGAGCGGAAAACCATCCCATCATTGGAGTCACCTCTGCTTTTCCTCCTTTAAATTTTGAAAACAGTCCAAGACTGTATTTTTCCTCTTTTCTCTCCTGCGGGAATTTATATATTATCATTATAAATAATAGAAGAAATTGCCTGCATCTGGTGAAATGATGGATGAAAGCCTTTCTAGAAGCCTTCCTTTGTCCTCCATTTCTTATCAAGTGCTTTTGTGAAAGAAATTTAGCCAAAAGTGAATGGTGCTGATGTTTATAAATCATATGACTACCGAAACAAGGCCTAGTAATAGTGCTACTTCTAGGAAAGCTTGCTAGCCTTCCTCTTTGTTCCTGGGTTTTTTGAAAATACACTTCTCTACTGTATTTCCGCCCAATCTTCATCTCTTTATTCTTGTTATTTAATAGATACAAACTGAAGTTTAGAGTCTATCGGCTTTTAAAAAACAATAAAATAAGAAGAAGATTGATTTTCACTTGTTTCAAGCTTATAATCTTTATCCAGAATATAAATTTTTGCAAAATGATTTTACATTGTGGAAATATCAGCCTCTCATTGTGGAAAAAATACGCCTTCTTTATCCTCGATTCTATCAAGTTCAAGATGAGGTTATATAGCTTATGATCAAAAACGGGGCCTCATACACTGACTCCTGTCATTCTCTATTCTT
>BNJT01002530.1_pt1 | contig 91480 bp, 77 predicted proteins | sample 8540491 | NCBI WGS metagenome assembly BNJT01 (sample SAMD00202455, study PRJDB9452) | human saliva metagenome | host: Homo sapiens | reverse complement strand
AGTGGACAAGTTAATTGTGAAGAAAGACAGAGTAACAAGGGAACGAGTGGACAAGTTAGACGGGTAGACGAGTAAACAAGTTAATTGCGAAGGAAGACAGAGTAACAAGGGAACGAGTGGACGAGTAAACAAGTTGATAGTGAACGAGTTGATTGCGAAGAAAGACAAAGTAACAGGGGAACAGGGGTAAATACTTATAATATATGGGGTGAGAAGGGCTTGAAAAAAGCAAGAGACTAATACACTTCTTACAAGAAGAGTTTAGTTTTTATTTGCTGTCACTTTTAACACTTCAAGTAATCACACTGTAAACTAATAAGTTAGACGAGTTTTTCGAGTGATAGCAGTGACAGCAAAGTTTGTTTTATAGAAATGTATTGAGAGAACAATGCAACATGAGGGGGCACGCTAAACGAGTGAACGAGCCGACAAGTTAACAGATTGCTTATGGAGAATACAAGACAACATGAGAACTCGGTTTCCGTTATGCCGCCAAATCTATAACAAGTCACAAGGGGCAACGACTTTCTGATTTGGGTCCATACCACGTCTTTTCATTAGTTTACCAAGTCCGAAGATATGATAAGACTTGATAGGCTTGGGCGTAACGAGTTGAATACCAAACTGATCCTTATAGATGTCATATATAAGTTCTGAACAATAATACTTATCATTATTAAGCTTAAAGGCTAAATCATAACGCTTACCAAGGTATTTAGCGTACTTAATTTTGACAGGTTTGTTCAGTACTCGTCTTCTCTTATACCTTCCCATCTTACCCCTATCAATCCATTTCTTAAGTGGAGTGAGCTTGACAACATTAGAGGCTTCAAGCACAAAGAGTTTTCCTTCCTTTTCTACAATCACACCACAATGTGACCACGGAGAATTAGTTGCTAATTGAATAAAAGGCGACTGACGACTTTGCGATACTTGAAAGATTAAGTCTCCTTCCTTAAAATCATTCGTCACTCTTGGAGTTCGCTGCGCATATAATGCAATAGCAACCAATAGTAACATGATTATTGTCTTAAACTTTTTCATTATTATTCTGTTATTCATTGACTTACAAGGACTCTAAAAACATATTTTCCATTATTTAGGAGTAGCCGTAAAGCGATTGCAAAGGTAATGATTCTAAAGCAGAATGTCAAGCAGAGCAGACCTTTTTTCTTATAAGCTACTCTCTGACTGACCTTTCCTAAAGTGAGAATACTATTAAAAAAGGTAGAAGTACTATGCTTAAAAATACAAAACAATAATCCACCTCAACTTTGCCTGCTCTATTTATCCTTGTTTTAATGGAAGATACTCTCAGAGATGCCAATTCTATTGGTGCGCTTTCAACTGGCGTGTCTTAATCCTTGTTCTAATGGAAGATACTCTCAGAGTTAAGTTATAAAAAGTTATTAGATTATATTCTTGTCTTAATCCTTGTTCTAATGGAAGATACTCTCAGAGTATTTGTAGGACACAAAAAAAGTTTTTGGTATGAAGTCTTAATCCTTGTTCTAATGGAAGATACTCTCAGAGCCATAGTAATAGACTTACCAGACGAAGAAACTCGCAGGATGTTTTAATCCTTGTTTTAATGGAAGATACTCTCATAGATTGCAGCCGCAAACCCTGAAGGATTTACTGTTAAGTCTTAATCCTTGTTTTAATGGAAGATACTCTCAGAGTGAACAGTTCTTTGCCTTTGCCAATGGTATCTTGTCTTAATCCTTGTTTTAATGGAAGATACTCTCAGAGTGCGCAAGCGTTATGGTACAGAGAACCAGACACAGTCTTAATCCTTGTTTTAATGGAAGATACTCTCAGAGAGTACAGAAAAAGAAAAAAAGAGTTTACGCAAAAAGTCTTAATCCTTGTTCTAATGGAAGATACTCTCAGAGTAGTATTTCTGATGCACTCAAGAAAGAAATTGAAGGTCTTAATCCTTGTTTTAATGGAAGATACTCTCAGAGCAAAGGAAAATTCGGCAAATATCGCTTAATTTACCGTCTTAATCCTTGTTTTAATGGAAGATACTCTCAGAGAAATAAAATTATGAAGAAGATAAATATTAACATTGTCTTAATCGTTCTAATGGAAGATACTCTCAGAAAGCAAGACATACGAATCCTTTGTATAAGCGGGATTGGTATTTATAAGACCAATAACGCCTGCTCTTGTTAACAGAAATCAACTGCTTTCTAAGCGAGTGCAAAGGTAGTAATTTTTAAGCAAAATGTCAAGGAACGCTGGGTTAAATCTTATCAACCAAAGGTGACTTTTTTTATAGGTTATTGCCTATCTGATGTGTCCAAAAGCGGGAAGTGATATCCTCAAAGTTTCCATCTGTGCAGCGGTGGTACATTCGTTGATTGGTGCGTGGGGAATCGAGTCCACCAAGATGGCGGAGGTAGGCTCCCACTTTGATATAGTCGAAATGCTGTTGATCAATGAGCGGAGAGATTGCTGTGCGCCCAGTATACCAACCAACCTTCAAACCGTTGTGACATTCTTGGACATATTTTGCAAGCAGGTCAACTGCCGCTGGGTCACCATCGCCACCCATAAAACCCACATAGGTAATGGTATCTTTCGCACCATGAATCAGTGCAGACAGTGCTTCAGCCGTCAATTCATCTCCCCTATTTGCCCACAAGAACTGACTATGGCAGCCCGGACACGACACGGACATCCCGAAATATTAATGGCACGTGTCACCTCATCGGGAAACTCCTGAAAGACAATATCTGTATTGATATAACGAAGCATTACTATCTGATTCTTTTTTTCTAAACACGCTTATGTTCAAGTGATTATCTTCACCCGCACAACACCGTGCCACCTCCTTTTATGTGAACGATTTTCTACCCTACAAAGATATAAAGAAAGTATTAAACAGAGCAGACTTTATCTGGAATTATTGATAAAATTTGTAAGGGACAACAACTTTACTAATACTCTTATAAATCACATTTAATAAGAATCATACATTTTTATAAAGTTTGGTTTACAAAATTGGGACCTTTTCTATAAAACAAATTTTAGGCCTATATGACAAAAAAATGTGCTTAAAAATCCTTGTAACTATCTAATAATCATTATCTTTGTTCTATTTATATTTTTTTATGGCAAAAAAATCTGCTTTTTATTGTGGCTCAAAAATCGACTATAAAAACGTGGTCATCTTAATGGTAGTCAACGCTGGTATTGTAAGTGCTGTAAGAGGAGCTTTGTTGGACATAATCGCCTTACCAATACCATTGTCAATAATCGTTATTCCAAGGGTAATCTAACTGTCAAAGATCTATCAGAGGAGTACGGAGTTTCAACCGGGACAATTTATAGAAAAACTCAGTAAATCTTATAAAGAAGAACTTCCCAACCTTCTTGTTCGCCCTGTAGTGGTTTTTAATGGATGCCACCTATTGGGGACGTAATTTTGGTGTCGTCATCATGAAGGATTCATTGTCTGGTAATGTACTTTGGTTTAAGTTTATCAATAGGCATGAACGTCTTGAAGACTATAAGGAGGGCATAAGCTACTTGGAGTCACTTGGATATACCATTCAAGGGCTTGTATGCGATGGTTTTAAGGGACTTAGGCAAGCTTTTTCCCAATTATAAATTCCAATTATGCCAGTTCCATCAAGTAATGACTATAAAGACAAAACTAACTTCAAGACCCAAGCTTGAGGCTTCAAAAAGAACTGCTTGAAATATCCAAGATGTTATGTCATACGGACAAGGAGTCCTTTATTGGGGCTTTAAAGGAATGGTACACCAAGTGGGAGGATTTTTCTTAAGGAACGGACAACAACAGAAGATGGAAAAATCACATTATACTCATAAAGCTCTACGTAGTGCTTTTTTTTGAGCCTTAAAAAGGAATATGTCGTCATTGTGGACATACTATGATTACCCTGAGTTGAAGATGCCAAATACAAACAATGCCATTGAATCACTCAATGCAGATTTAAAGACAAAATTGAACCTACACAAGGGGATCAGTATGGAAAGAAGAAAGATCTTCATCCAAGACTTTATAAAGTCCCATTCTCCTAAGAAATAAAAGGGGAATGGGAGATTTTAAAGCACATTTTTTTGTCACATAAGAGAAAACGACGCTAAAATAAGCACATTTTTGTCATATAGGCCAAATTTTATAACCTCTGACTTTATACGCTTTTTTATCATGAATCATTATTTCTCATAACCTATACTTATGCTAAGGTTTATTTATAGGTCTTCATAATTTTGGAGTGATAAGGTTTGACACTTAAAGTTAGGTTTCTAACGAAATATCACACGGAGAAAAGGAGAAAACGGAGGATTATTAAAAAGCGATAGAAGTCACAGAGGCACCGTCGGTGCATAGAGCGACGGAGCTTGTTTGCCAATTCTATTAGCAATTTATCAACAAAGCGTTTATCCCTAAATATTTATTAAGAATCTGTACGCTACACCTCCGTCGCTCTTTGTGCCGTCGGCACCTCCGTTACATTGCATTACCTCCGTCCCCTCCGTAACTCCGTGTGCCTATTATATAAGACGTTTAGTTTAGCACTCCATATTTCGGAAGAACCAAACGATTATCTGTTTTGTAATAAAAAATTCAACGCTTGAAATTCAACACATGCTCTTTTAGGTTCGTAAAGACGCCCAATTGGCTTGCAAAAGATGCCCTTTAAGCCCCTTACTAACGCCCTTTTGAAGTCCAAATAAGCACCTTTTGAAAAGCACTTCTGCAAGTTATTGATTATATGATAGTTACAAAGAAGGTTCTTTAAAGGATTTTGGAGAGATTCAAGGGAGGATTGAGTGGAGTTTTTGTAAATTATTTTCTAACAATAAGTAGGGAATTAAGTGTTGGGCTTATTAGGCTAATTGGGCTAATAAATTATTAGACTTATGGGGCTTATTAGCCTTATTGGGCTAATTAGGCTAATTAGGCTAATTGGGCTAATCGGGCTAACTACCCCAATAAAAACAGGGATAAGCCAACGCCTATCCCTGTTTATTAGATTCTATTCACTGCCTGCCACAAGGGCAAACAAGAAATTAATTATTTACCGTACCACCTACAATATCGAGCAACTCAGATGTGATGGCTGCCTGACGCGACTTGTTATATTGCAAGTTGAGTCCACGAAGCAAATCGTCAGCATTATCTGTTGCGGTCTGCATGGCAACCATTCGCGCTGCGTGCTCAGAGGCATTACTGTCTAAAAGGGCAGTATAAACCATGTGATGTAGCAGTTTCGGTACCAATGCTGTCAAGACTGTATGCAGGTCTGGCTCAACGATGAAGTTATCATTCAGAGGAGCAACAGCCTCTTTATTAGACTTCTGTGTTTCAGACTGTCCTTTTCTCTTGAGATATTCCTGTGCAGCCTTGCTCGAAATATTTGATGAAAGATCACGCGTAGAGTCGGCATTGAGTTCTTCCTCAAGGTCAATCGGAAGGAAATTCTTACGCTGGAGAACCTGGCTTCCTGCACTCTTGAAGTGATGATAGATTATCTCCACCTTGTCGAACTCACCATCCAGCCATTTCTGACTTAACTCTTGAGCGATATTGCGGCACTCCTCAGAATTTGGCTTGTCAGCAAGTTGTGGATAAGGATATACACAAGTAAATCCACGCTTCTTAGCTGTTTCAAACACCTTACGTCCTACGGGATAGATGACAATATCCTTGTCTGTCAAGCCCTGCGCACGATATTCGTCTATCGTCTGCTGCATCAGCTTGATGACATTCGCATTGAATCCACCACAGAGAGAACTGTTTGAGGAGAACACGAGTAAGGCAACACGTTTCACAGGTCTCTGTTCGTCGAACGGAGTATCCGTATCGGGCGTAGAGACAAGGAAAGCCTTGAGAATGTGTTCGAGCATAGCCTCGTATGGGAGCATACTCTCGATGGCATTCTGGGCATGGTGCAACTTACTCGACGCAACCATCTTCATCGCACTCGTAATCTTACGAGTACTCTGAACACTGGCGATACGAGTCTTGATTTCCTTTAAGGATGCCATTCTGTATTGTCTTTATTTGTATTGTCCGGCAATATTGCCCATGACTTCTTCGATTACCTTGATAGAAGCATCCTCGAGCTTACCAGAAGCTAACTCGCTGATGACATCGGCATGAGAAGAGCGCATGCTGTCGAGGAACTGGTCCTGACACTGGCGAATCTGGTCAACAGGTACGTCGCGCATCAGTCCGTTCACACCGCAATAGAGGATAGCAATCTGCTCACCCACTGGCATTGGACTGTACTGTGGCTGGATAAGCAACTGGTTGTTCTTACGTCCACGGTCGAGGGTCATCGCTGTAACCTTGTCCATATCTGATGAGAACTTAGAGAATGCCTCCAACTCGCGATACTGTGCCATATCAATCTTCAACGTACCAGCCACCTTCTTCATACTCTTAACCTGCGCAGAACCACCCACACGAGATACGGAAATACCTACGTTAATAGCTGGACGGAAGCCCTGATTGAAGAGGTCTGACTCAAGATAAATCTGACCGTCGGTAATGGAAATCACGTTAGTAGGGATGTAGGCTGACACGTCACCTGCCTGTGTCTCAATGATAGGCAACGCTGTAAGCGAACCACCACCCTTTACATGGCCCTTCATACACTCTGGAAGGTCGTTCATCTTCTCTGCAATCTCCTGCTGGTTGTTGATACGTGCAGCACGCTCAAGCAGACGAGAGTGGAGATAGAAGACGTCACCAGGGTAAGCCTCACGACCAGAAGGACGACGGAGAATCAATGATACCTCACGATAGGCAACAGCCTGCTTTGACAAGTCATCGTAGATAACGAGGGCAGAGTAGCCACGATCGCGGAAGTACTCACCAATGGCAGCACCAGCAAATGGAGCATAATACTGCATAGCAGCAGGATCAGCCGCTGTAGCACTTACGATAATCGTATAAGGCAATGCGCCACGCTCCTTGAGGTTCTGTACCAATGTAGCAACGGTAGAAGCCTTCTGACCGATGGCAACATAGATACAATAAACAGGATTGCCCTGCTCATAGAAGCTCTTCTGATTGATGATAGTATCAACGGCAATGGCGGTCTTACCTGTCTGGCGGTCACCAATGATAAGCTCACGCTGACCACGACCGATAGGAATCATTGAGTCAACAGCCTTCAGACCAGTCTGGAGTGGCTCCTTCACTGGCTGACGATAGATAACACCCGGAGCCTTACGGTCCAATGGCATCTCAAAAGATTCAGTCAGGTCGATATCACCCTTACCATCGATAGCCTCTCCAAGCGGGTTGACTACACGTCCCAAGAAGTTGTCATTGACACGGATAGAGGCAATGCGGTGTGTACGCTTCACGCTCTGTCCCTCCTTGATACCTGACGTAGGACCAAGAAGGACACAACCAACATTGTCTTCCTCCAAGTTCATGACAATCGCCATGGTGCCATTCTCGAATTCAAGCAACTCGTTGGCTTCAGCATTGCGAAGACCATAGACACGTGCTACACCGTCGCTAACGGTCAGTACGGTACCGACTTCATCAAACTTCTCCTCAGAGTTGATGCCTTGAAGTTCTTTCAAAAGAATCTCAGACACCTCACTTGGTTTAATTTTATCTGACATGTTATTAATCTAATTACTTTTAATTGTGTGAGGATAGCGTTCAGTTTGCTCTTCACGCTGGCATCCATTCTGTAAGTGTCATACTCAAGAATAAAGCCACCAATGAGTGAAGGATCAACCTCAGTGTTGAACTCAACGGTTCCCTGCGCTCTGGACTGTACCAGTGCTTTCATCTTGTCTTCCGTCTGGGAAGAGACAGGCGAGGCTGTGATGACCTTTCCGCGAATGATGTTCTTCTGCTTACGATACAGAGCGACATAGTCATTCGCCATAAGTTGCAGCAACTCCTCTCTATCTCCCTTCAAGACAAGGGAAAGGAAGTTACCAACAAGCTCAGGACAGTCGTCACCACAGGCTACTTCCAATAGCTTGCGCTTCTTCTCCTTCGGAAGCATCGGGCTTTCAATCGTCATGCGGAGTTCGGGCACCTGAAGGTAACTCTGGGCAAGTGTTTGCATGATAGCATATACCTTGTCCTCGAGACCTTGCTCACAGGCAGTCTTCAACAGCGCACGAGCATAGCGAACCGATATTACACCTGTATTCATAAGCGATTATTTACTTTCTGTTCCGTTAGAAGAAGCAACTTCATCCAATAAGCTGTCGATAAGCTGAGTCTGCTCGGCAGAACCAGACAACTCCTTGTGCAGAATCTTCTCAGCAATCTGCACAGAAAGCTCTGCAACCTGCGAACGGATGTCACGGATGGCAGCCTGCTTCTGACTTTCAATCTCTGCCTTGGCTTCAGAAAGGATGCGAGCACTCTCTTCGCGTGCCTTCTCCTGTGCCTGACCGACTATGGTTTCACGTGTCTCAGACGCCTCCCTAAGGATTTGCGCCTGTTTCTCACGTGCCTCCATAAGCAGCTCCTCACCTTGTTTCTGAATGTTGGCAAGCCTCAAGTTGGCTTCCTCTGCCTTTGCAAGACTCTCGTCAATATACTCCTTGCGCTCGTTCACCATCTTGATGATTGATGGGAAACCCCATTTCTTCAAGATGAAGAAGACCACCAGAAATACGAGGGTCATCCAAAAGAGTAAGCCACTATCTGGCAATAATAATGACATAAGCTGCTAAATTACTTTTCTTACCAATTTTGTTTAAATAGCTCTCTTCTGTGGTTTAGAATACACAGAGAGCAGCAACGATAACCGCGAAGAAGGCAACACCCTCAACCAAAGCGGCAGCAACGATCATAGCAGAACGAAGATCACCAATCTTCTCTGGCTGGCGAGCCATAGCATCCATCGCCTGACCACCGATACGACCAATACCAAGACCTGCGCCTACGGCTGCGATACCTGCACCGATAGCGGCGCCCAACTTTGCAGTTTCTGCTGCTAATAACAATGATGTCAACATAGTTTTTTGCTTTTAATTATTAATTGTTTTTATTTTCTTACTTTCTTTGTTTGTTCTTGTGAGAAGAGGAAACTGGCTTACTAACAAAACTTGCTATTATAGCAGGAATAGTGAAGCTATTTATCCTATTATTCCTTGGGGTTCCAGTTATCATAGGATTCCTAGTTATCATAAGATTCATAGTTTGGCTAGGTTCCTAGGGTTCCTAGATAGCCTAGAGTTCCTATATAGGTTAGGACAACCCGCAGCCATTCTCCTACGCCTCAGACTCGTGTACTCTTGCAAATGAGATGAACACCGCACTCAACATCGTGAATACCATTGCCTGAATGAAGCAAACAAGCAATTCGAGGAGCATCATGAAGATACTCATACCCACACTCACAATCGTCATAGAGGTGCTGATAACAACACTCATTGTTGCTGTAATAAAGATGACACACGTCAAAGCCAATGCTATCGCATGACCTGCCATCATGTTAGCAAAGAGACGGACCATCAAAGCAAACGGTTTCGTGAAGATACCAAAGATTTCAATGAATGGCATCAATGGCACTGGGACCTTCATCCATACAGGAACCTCTGGCCAGAAGATTTCCTTCCAATAATGCTTTGTTCCAGAAATGTTTGTTATCAAGAACGTACACACTGCAAGGAAGAACGTAACCGTGATATTACCTGTCAAGTTACCGCCACCTGGTGGGAATGGTACGATACCCATGAGGTTAGAGATGAAAATGAAGAAGAAACAAGTCAGCAGATAAGGCGCATACTTGTCTGCCTCCTTGCCTAATGCTGGCTTAATCACCTCATCATAAACATACATAATCATCATGTGCATCAATCCCGTGAATCCCTTTGGAGCCTTATCTGTAAACTTATGACGGCGACACCAGCGTGCTGGAATCAAGATACACAGCAAGAGAATGATGGCATCAATGAAGAGTACGCACACCGTCTTCGTTATAGAGAGGTCGATAGGACGCACTTCCGTGCCATCCTCCTGCAACTCAACGATACGACGTTCGTAGTTTCCCTTCGTTGCAATGAACAGGTCTGGGTTATTTTTACAAGGACGATAGCCTGCGTGTGGACCTTCCTCTAACGGCTCTTCAGCAAAGTCTTCAGCCCAACCCGTGTACCAGCCTTTTGATGTTTTCACAAAGACTGGCAGATTGATGATGATATGCTTATCGCCGATACTGGTAACATGCCACTCGTATGAGTCCTTGATATGTCCCCACAATATCTCCTGCAGGTCAATCTCTCCCCCCTTACTGCTTGATGCAGCAGCACTAGGCACTAACAGGAAGAGCATCATTACCATACAAATCAGATGCTTGAGATATTTCATTCGTTAATTATTAATTTTATTGTTCTTTTCCACTTTATAAAAATAGACGGTATCAAATGCCAACAGCACAAGATAGAATATCATGAAGATAACAACAAAGCCAATTACCATTGCGCGTTCCTTCACCACCATTGCATAAACCAAAACTGTCAAGAACGCCAACAGCATACGAAAACCAGAAGCCGCAAGATAGAAGTTATTCAGTACTGCGGGCGACTGACTGGCTATCGCTTTCCAAGCTCCTCCATAGATAGAAGAGGTGATAAGCGAATAAACAGCACAGATGGTCAGTACGTTGATATAAGCCGTATGCTGCGTTAGCTGCACTCCGAGCAAGCCAATAAGAAAGAGACCTGCAATAATAAACAGGTTATTCTTATAGTACTTCTTATATACTTTGTTAGCATCCATCATCCGTATTCAGCTGTCTGTCAGTTATATTTCTTTAGATTTCTACACAAAGGCTGACCAAGTTCTTCTTCACCTCAACGAATCCGCCAACGATCTGAAGCTCCGTCTTCGCCCCTTTTATGCTATAAGCTACCTTGCCCTCACTGAGCGTAGAGATGATAGGTGCGTGATTATCAAGAATCTCAAACGGTCCCACTGTACCAGGCACCAACACACTATCCACCTCGCCTGTAAAGACAATCCTTTCGGGAGAAACTATTCTAAGTGTCAACATAGACAATTCAATTATTATTCAGTTTGTGCAAGAAGATAATTACTTAGTTGCCTCCAAGAGACGCTTAGCCTTCTCCTTGACATCCTCAATCGTACCAACGTTCAAGAACGCCTGCTCTGGCAGGTCGTCAACCTCACCATTCAAGATAGCGTTGAAGCCCTTGATAGTATCCTCGATTGGTACCATAACACCCTTAACACCAGTGAACTGCTCAGCAACAGTAAATGGCTGAGAGAGGAAACGCTGTACACGACGAGCACGGTTCACAACCAACTTATCCTCGTCAGACAACTCGTCCATACCCAAGATGGCAATGATATCCTGCAATTCGTTATAATGCTGCAGCAACTGCTTTACTCTCTGAGCACACTCATAATGCTCCTTACCAACAATCAGTGGGTCAAGGATACGTGAGGTACTACCCAATGGGTCTACCGCAGGATAGATACCAAGCTCAGTAATCTTACGGCTCAACTCTGTTGTTGCATCCAAGTGGGTAAAGGTAGTAGCTGGAGCAGGGTCGGTCAAGTCGTCAGCAGGCACATAAACCGCCTGTACTGAAGTAATAGAACCATGCTTTGTAGAGGTAATACGCTCCTGCATCGTACCCATCTCACTCGCCAAAGTAGGCTGATAACCTACGGCTGATGGCATACGACCCAACAACGCTGACACCTCAGAACCAGCCTGTGTGAAACGGAAGATATTATCGATGAAGAACATGATATCAGCTGCCTCACCATTCTTACCTCCGTGATCGCGGAACTCCTCAGCAACAGTCAGACCAGAGAGTGCCACTGATGCACGTGCGCCAGGTGGCTCATTCATCTGTCCATAGACAAGTGTTGCCTGCGACTGCTGCAACTCCTCCTGATCAACAAGCGAAAGATCCCACTTGCCTTCATCCATTGCCTTGCGGAACTTCTCGCCATAACGAATAACGCCTGACTCCAACATATCGCGAATCAAGTCGTTACCCTCACGAGTACGCTCACCTACACCGGCAAATACTGAGTAACCATTGTGACCCTTTGCGATGTTGTTAATCAACTCCATGATAAGCACCGTCTTACCTACACCAGCACCACCGAAGAGTCCAATCTTACCACCCTTCATATAAGGCTCAAGCAAGTCGATGACCTTAATACCAGTCTGAAGCATCTCCTTACGTGTAGAGAGGTCTTCATACTTAGGAGGTTCACGATGGATAGGATAAGCACCTTCCATGCTCAGTGGCTCCATACCATCGATAGGCTGACCGATAACGTTCATCATTCGACCCTTAATTTGGTCGCCAGCTGGCATAACAATAGGACTGCCTGTTGGCACAACCTCAAGGTTACGCTGCAGGCCGTCTGTATTATCCATAGCCACACAGCGCACGGTATCTTCACCAATATGCTGCTGTACCTCGATAATCAAATCCTGCCCATTCGCACGTTTTACGCGTAGAGCATCATGAATCTTTGGCAGAACCTTCTCAGGATTCTCTCCCTTGGTATCAAAATAGACATCGATAACAGGACCGATAATCTGGGAGATGCGCCCATTAATCTGTGACATAAATATCTTTGTTGTTTTTTATTATTATTTCCTCTATATATAAATAAGGTGGAAAGCCCCCTCTTAGATGCTCAACTCGTCGAGAACCTTAATAAGTTTTCTGTCGAAAGGCTTATCAGAACGAATCGCCTCAGACAATGGTACATAAACCACCTCATTGTTTCTAACACCAACCATGATGTTGCGCTGACCTTGAAGAATAGCCTCAATAGCACCAACACCTGTACGGCTGGCAAGGATTCGGTCACGTGCTGAAGGACGACCGCCACGCTGCAAGTGCCCAAGAATTGACACACGCACATCGTAGTCAGGGAACTCTTTACGCACACGGTCTGCATAATACATTGCACCGCACTTAGGACTCTCAGAGACAATAACGATACAACTTCTCTTTGACTTGCGAATACCACGCTCCATGAAACGGCCCAACTGGTCGACACCCGGTTGAATCCTCTGGGATAATCGCAGCCTCAGCACCGCTGGCAATAGCCGAGTTCTGAGCCAAGAAACCTGCATCACGTCCCATCACCTCCACGAAGAAGATACGCTCATGGCTCTGGGCAGTATCACGAATACGGTCAACACATTCCATAATAGTGTTCATCGTCGTGTCATAACCAATAGTACTGTCCGTACCATAAAGGTCGTTGTCAATCGTACCAGGCAGACCAATGCAACAAATATCAAACTCCTGTGCAAAGATCATCGCTCCCGTCAACGATCCATTACCGCCAATGACTACTAACGCATCAATGCCTTCCTTCACAAGATTGTCGTATGCCTGCTGGCGACCTTCTATCGTTGCAAAGCTTTTTGAGCGAGCCGTCTTGAGAATCGTACCGCCCTGACCGATAATACCACTGACATTCTCTGTGGTAAAAGACTTAATATCACCTGTTATCAATCCTTCATAACCACGATAGATACCCTTGATTTCAAAACCATTATAGATGCCAGCTCTGGTCACAGCACGTATCGCTGCATTCATTCCTGGGGCGTCACCACCAGAGGTCAGAATCCCAATTGTCTTTATTTTAGCCATATATCGTCTTAGAACACTTTTTAAACTAAATCTACCGCAAAGATAACAAATAAAAAAAGTACAAAAGCAAAGCACAATGGAAAAAGTTACCAACATCTTTAAAAAAATATCTTATATCAGCGAACTTTCACGACGTTTCTATGACTTCATAAATATATGCTAACCCGAGATTATCACAACAAATCCGCACTACCTTCACCCTACCCACCTCTGCTTTCTTTATTTTTCGGAAGAAGTGAGTTTGCTTACAAAACTCTCCCCATGGATAGAACAACAAAGGAAAAGTACGACTCTATAAGGCACACAAAAGGCAGGTAAACACACGCTATGAAATAGTTGTTTTTATTTCTTCCTACTTTGAATACTCCAATCACAAACCTTCATTTTGTAATAAAAAAATCACCAATCAAAAAAACAAATAGATGCCTAATTGCCTTCTAAAAGACGCCCTATTAGCTTGCAAAAGATGCCCTTTAAGACCCTTACTAACGCCCTTTTTGAAGTCTAACTAAGCACCTATTGAAAAACACACCAGCAACATTCTGACACACAACTACTTACAAAGGCATTAAAAACACTCCTTTTTCTTGCCCTTTTTTTCAGACTTCTCGCCGCTTGTTTTTTTGTAATAATATTTCAAAGTTCCAAACAACATAATATTAAACCCCAATCGGTCATTAGACCACTAATATGTATAATGCTTATTACTATGGTATTGTTTCCTAACATCTTATATTTTCTTAGCGGCATCTTGTCTGTCTTTGTAACTTGAAGTAGCCTGCTACACCTGCGTTACAAAGACAACAATCTGCTCAATAATAAAACAAGATATGTTTAGCCTCTAATGACCGATTTGGGTTAAATCAGAAAAGGGGAAGAAGGAATATCTCCCCCCCTAACAACCACACAAAGAGCCATCAGCATCCACCAAGCAGTCCTTTTCCTTGAGGGTATATCAAAAATGATACACCCTCAAGAGAAGGGACAACTACTCTTTCTGTGGATTCGATATGTACACAAACTACCTCAACTCATGCACAAAATATGGTGCACCAGAGGTTTTTACCTTGAGGATCTCGTAGGTGGCAGTGGCTGGATGATAGACGGAATAGCCCATGCCTTGATCGGTGGACATACCAAAGATGATGTCATTACCCGACTTACAGAGGGTTGCAGCCCACCCAGCTGTGGCAGAGAGGTCCAACTTCTTGCAGGTCATATTGTAGAGATTAATCTCGAAAGGTTGGAAGCATTTATCGTGAACATAGTCTGGTGGATTACTTGCAGCACCGGGATGTTCAGGTAAGCATACACCTTTCCGTTGCCGCCATACACCTTCATGTAAGCATACGAGGTTTTATTGCCTTTGACTCCTACTAAGTCAACATCCGCAAGGGTAAAGCAGTAGGATTTATCAAAGTCTGTCTGACCTTTCTTAATACGCAGAAATCCCTCCTTGACACCAGGTTGATAGCCAAACATCGCTACACAATAAAAATAGATATCACCCTTCTCATCGATGAAAGGGTCGCCAGCTGGCGACTCACCAGAGGCCATTGAGACACGAGGATCACTAACGACTTTGATAGGTTTATCGGTTTTTGTGTCAATCAAAGCCACGTAAGCCCCTGCTTCACAGACGTATGTAGACTTCATCTGACTAAGTGCCACATAGAGTATTCCGTCTCTTATGATAGATGCGGCAGGCTCTGGATTATTGTCACCAGCAGCTTTCCCCAAGGAGTACTCCGCTAAATCAATCTCTCCAACCTTCTCCATTGTGGTAGGATTGATGATGATTACCTTTCCTAAACCAGGACAAGAGACGTATGCCTTATTGTCGGAAGCAAAGCTGATGTACATTGCCTTAGCCCCACTTGGGAGTAGGATTGTATTCCCCTCCTGCACTAACTTTCCCTCTTTCTGGCCATATTTATAGATACGTTCGGTGTCGGTTATATACACTTTCGCCTTATATACAAAGGTATAAGCACCCTTCGTCATCACCAGTGCATTGTCCGTATTGAGCGAACCAACGTTCATGTCTTTGAAAACACTTACGTATGTATTGTCTCCGATGTTAACACTATGGACGAAACCCATCTCCGTCTTTGCCGGTGCAGGCGGTGTGTCAGGTGAGTCTTTGTCGCAAGATAGTAGTCCGACGGTCGTGAGCAGCATTATAGCTGCGGTTAAGAAATAATGTTTCATTGTGTTTTGATTAAAGAAGTTAATAATTATAAGCTCATTGCTCCACCTGACAGTTTGTCTCTGAACAGGTTGAAGCGTAGTTTTGCCTTTAATGTTCTTCCGGGCAGAGGCATCTTAAATTCCATGTAGTTCTCCTTGTTGAAGACGTTTTCTAACTCAAGGCTCAGTGACATATTATTATGCCATAAAGACTGTTGGAGGCCTATCGTGAAGACATCATTGGATGGGATACGCCATTTCCTACGCTCCTCTGCAAGCGAACTCATCTGCCATCCCCAGTCAAACTCGCCCACATGCGACACGTCGATATATACTCTCGACAGTTCTCGGCGCCCTATCAAGCCCTCTGCATGGTACTCCATGCCATAGTTATAGTAAAAGGCAGGGATGTTAGGAACGTGCTTATTAAAGGTAGGGTTGCTCGTTCCTTGTTCGTCATTAAACCATCTTTGCCTGTCTCGGATATCCTGTAAGGTGAGATTAAAGTAGAGATAGACATTGCGTGTGACGTCCACCTTCACGTCAGTGTCCATTCCAATGGTCCTTGTCTTCCCTAAGTTCGTATAGATAGAACGTGTGTCAGCAGGAAAGAGTCTTATCATGTTCTTCATCATCATATAGTAGAAATTCGTCTCCCACTGTACCCTCATGAGTCCACATAGTCCTCTTCTATCGACGATAAAGCCAAGGTTCAGATTATTCCCCACCTCTGGCTGCAGGTTCACCGACGGTTTGATGCTTATCCCATTGCCAAAGAGTTCGCCCGTATCAGGTATCCTCACATTATGCGAAAATGACAGCTTTGCCCGCACATCCTTCCACAGTTCATAGCTGAAGCCCTCACTGAAGCCATAATACGACCGTTCCACACGGGTCTGCTTTGGTGCTAACTCGTCTGTTACCGACCCTTTTACCAGTGCGTCACTGGTTCTGTAAACCCTTGAATTAAGGTAGTATATGCTGATTGTCAATGAGTTTTGTAGTCGACGATTATCCGACACAAACAGATGACTGAGCCCAATGTTGTTTGCAGTCATCCTACTTGGATAGGCACTGGGGTCAAAGCCAAGATAGCCTTTCATGCGTTCGTCCTTAGGAGTATAAGCCGAGTAGGCGTATTGGTCATTGAGATTAAGCGTGTGCTGACCCCGTGTATATTTCAAGTTAAACTTACTCCTCACCTCAAACTGCCGATCATGCGACTCGTTGACCAGGTTGTCGTCCGTCTCTCCTACGGCTTGCGTGACTGTTCCGTCCCACTGTCTCCTCGTGGTGGCGGTGTCTGTCATATTCGAGCGGATAATGGGAGTGACGATAGTGTACTTCATATCCAATCCTTTAACGAGGAAGTCTTGTTTCTCTAACACAATGTTTGGCATGATATTTATCCCTTTTGTATAGGCATGTCGAGCGTCGAAATTAAGCGACTGTATTCCCTTCTTGTTCTGATAAAAGGCACATTCTAAGTCGAACTTATCAAAGTAAAGTTTCCTAAACCCTAACCCAACATGATAAAAATTGGCTTCGTAATAGTCGTTCCTACGTCTCACCTTTCTATATGCCGACGCAGGCAGATTGGTCTCGAACACTGGCCACGACATCATATAGTCGTTTTTCGACTTATTCTTAAAGAATGCCACGTTAAATAATATCCCCAGTCGGCTAAAGAGTTTTTGTCCACTTACGAGTGTCTTCACCGTCCCAAAGGATGCCAACTCTTGTGTGAAGCCCACCAAGTCGCACTCATCTTCTCGCGTGACGATGTTGATGGCACCTCCTAAACCGTCTCCTCCATACTCCGCAGGAACAATTCCTTTATACACCTCGATATACTTGATGACGTCTATCGGGATGTCGTTAATATCGAACGAACCGTCGGGACTGTTCAGTGGGAACCCATCGATATATACCGCCACACGCTTCCCTTCTAAGCCATGAACCGAGATGCGCGATGCACTACCCAGTCCACCTGCCTTCCGAACCTTAATTCCTGATGTCCTCGTCAGTATCTCCTCAATGCTACTCGACCGTCCTCTCAGTTTCGCACCATCCACAACTGTCACGGCCATAGGGCTTTGTCGTATCTGGTTTATCTCTGCACTCTGTGCCGAACTCCGCACGACAACCTCACGAAGCGAGGTCGATGAGGGTTCGAGATAGTAGTCTCTTGTCGCATCACCACCCACCGTAACGACCTCCTTCAGCCGTTTGTAGCCTACTGCCGACACCTCTATCGTGTAAGCACCCGCTGTGGGAACCGTCAGCTGATAGTCGCCTGCCTTGTCAGAGAGGGTCTTCAGCTTCGTACCCTTGACTGCTATGCATGCTCCACAGATAGGAGTCGACGTCTCTTTCTCCATGATCTTACCCCTTAACAGCCGTTGGGCTGCCACGAGCAGAGGGCACAGACATAACATTGTAATAAAGATTAGTCTTTTCATACCTAACTTATTGTTTTATGAGTTCTTGCCACCCTGCCGTGTTGTAGCGTATATATTCAGCCAGAGCCTGCCTCACCTCCTCTTGCTGAAGGTCGGGTCGCGACACAATCTCACCGATAATCGTCAGCCATGTAGAGGCGCTGATACGAAAGAAGAGGGGCGACACACTCGTCTCCACCTGCTCCATGTAAGTCCTACTTATCGCCACCTGTTCGTCGATAAAGGTCTCACGGAAATTCTCTAAGGAGGTGCCCTGCGACTCAAAGAGTAGTAGCCTCAACTCCTCCTTATATAAGAAGATAATGCGAAGCATACTCGATAAGAATTCCTTCTGCCGTTGTCGGGAGAAATCAAGACGCTTTTCCTCGTGCTCACCCTTGCTGTGCTCCGCCATACACTCGCCTATCACAGAGAGCAGCGGACGAAGGACAGCACAGAAGATATCGTCCTTTGTCTTAAAATAATTATATATATTCCCCAGCACAACACCGGACTTTGCCGAGATTGTTCGCATCGAGGTCTTCCTATATCCATACTTAATAAATTCACTGCGGGCAGCCATAACAATCCTACTCCGCACATCTTCTTTTAATGTTTTCATAATAGCATTATTAACGGACAATGTCTTATTTTGTTCATAAAAAAAAGCGTATTGCATTCAACCTGCAATACGCTTTCTTCCATTTGACGTTCTATGGCATACTAATCGTTTCTCCATTCTGTCGATTTTTGCTGCAAAGATAGGCGAAGATTTCCGTCTTGTCAATACTTACTAATAGGTATTTTAACCCAAATCGATTATTAGAGCCTAAACATATTTTGTTTTATCATCGAGCAGATTGTTTTTCTTTTAGGCGCAGACGTAGCAGGCTACGTCAAGTTACAAAGACAGACAAGATGCCGATAAGAGAATAAAAGCTGTTAGGAAACAAAATCATATCATCGTAAATCTGTGCCCTCTGTGAGAAAATTCATCCGCACAACGTTATGAAATATTGTTACAAAATAGCAAGAAAAAAAGTGGAATAAAAGACTAAAAACGAGTATTTTAAACATCGCTATAACTCTCTCGTGTTCAGATAGTTGCAAAAGCGGTTTTCAAAAGGGCGTTAGTAAGACGTCAAAAGGGCGTTAGTAAGGGGCTTAAAGGGCATCTTTTGCAAGCCAATTGGGCGTCTTTTCAAAGCCAAAAGTTGATGTTTTAATTTTGAAGGTGTGAAAGATTTTTACAATCACACATAGATAAAGAAGACAGAAAGCATAAAACAAAGGTTCTGTGTCATCAATAACCTTTAGGTTTCTGTGCGTCCTATGGACTCTGTTTATCTGTGCTATCTGTGAGAAGATAAAGAAACAGCGACTCTATCACGGCATTCTATCACAGCATTCTCTCACAGATGACACAGATGAACAGAAAGAACAGATTTCCTTTTTGTACACTCAAACGCTCAGAGACCTAAAGGTCGGAGAACTCACAGAGTTATAGTTGACGATTTGCTTGTGCTGGATTTGTGTTTTAACGTTCTGTGTTATCCATAACCGTTAGGTTTCTGTGCGTCCTATGGACTCTGTTCTTCTGTGCTATCTGTGAGAAAATAAATAGCTACTCTATCACAGCATTCTCTCACAGATGACACAGAGGAACAGAAAGAACAGATTTCCTTTTTGTACACTCAAACGCTCAGAGACCTAAAGGTCGGAGAACTCACAGAGTTATAGTTGACGATTTGCTTGTGCTGGATTTGCGTTTTAACGTTCTGTGTCATCAATAACCTTTAGGGTTTCTGTGCGTCCTATGGACTCTGTTTATCTGTGCTATCTGTGAGAAGATAAAGAAACAGCGACTCTATCACGGCATTCTATCACAGCATTCTCTCACAGATGACACAGAGGAACAGAAAGAACAGATTTCCTTTTTGTACACTCAAACGCTCAGAGACCTAAAGGTCGGAGAACTCACAGAGTTATAGTTGACGATTTACTTGTGCTGGATTTGCGTTTTAACGTTCTGTGTTATCCATAACCGTTAGGTTTCTGTGCGTCCTATGGACTCTGTTTATCTGTGCTATCTGTGAGAAGATAAAGAAACAGCGACCATATTATTTCCTCCCCTATCGGCATCAAGAGCGATAGGGATAAGCCACTAATTTTCTCGTTTAGAACCAGAAACCGGCATCGCTGTGCTTGCTATCTCCGTGGAAATTCCACCAGAAGTCGAGGACAGCTGTCTTGATGTCGGTTATTTCAAAAGCATCCATCAGCGAGCGAATTGACGACAAGTTGCTCTCTGAATAATCCTTTGCATCGTTGCTTAACTTATCGAAATCAGTGTCGTAAATCTTTGAATCGAGTTCGCGCTCATCGCTGTCCATGTAGATATTCATCGGCACGACGATGGTTGGCAACCATGCTTCCTCCTTCAACTGGCGTTCGGTTGGCGCACAGAAAGAGCTTGCTTCGCCATTGGTCAACTTAGAGTTACGAGCACGCATCAGGCGAATTTCGAGGTTAAACTGCTTATGCGTACGCAAGAACTCGAAGTAACCTTTAAGGCCGATAGGATTGTTTTTACCAAAGAATTTTGCACCATCAAACTTGTTAGTCTTATTCCATGGGTCTGTATCACAGTAGACATACTTAAAGAAATCAGTAGAGTTAACGTCCGTTGTCTCCTTTTTTCCGCCATAAGAAGGGCGAATATTATCTACCATAAAGAAGTGCTGATAGTGGCTGTCTTCGCCATTATTGACGATTTGAGAGGTAATTTCGTTGCCTGCCTTGTCGTAATAGTGGATGACAAAAGCCGACACATAATGTCCCTGACTGCTTCCCATAAGGTTCACGCTCTTACCATTCTGTGCATCAGCCACCCACTTTCCATTCTCCAAAGTATAGGTAAGCTTGTAGTTACGTCCAATATACTTCAATTCTTTTGGTGTTGGGTTCTGATGAAAGCCTTTGGTCCATGCAAGTGACCATTATAGATTTCAATCACAGCCTTTGCAGGTTTGATAAGTGAAGGGTCGGTAGTACTCTCCTCGGTTGACTGCCCATCAATCACGATAGGCAGTTTAACGTTGATATCCCAAAGTCCAGTGCTAAGCAACTTTCCAGCTGGATTGTAGAAAGGAGAGGCCTTTCCGTCGTCACCAAACTTACTTCCAGCAGCGTGGAGCAGGTCGACAGAGAGTGTAAACTCACGTCCTGGCTTCACGAACTTGATAAGACCTTGGAAGCCCATAGGGTTTGTGTCGCCAATGAAAGTGCCGTTCAACTCGTCGATATAGCGGTAGTCGTAAGGCAGTTCTGCTTTGTTTGTGACACGAACAGAGCTTATCTGTCCTTCATACATCACCTGCTTGAACATTGAGAAGAAGTGCTGATGAATCTTGTCCTGACCAAGGTTATAGAACTGACTGTTCATCATTTCACCCTTTGCATTATAATACTCCATCTTCAAAAGGTAAACGACAGAAGGATTGTCAACGCTATTCTTTACGTTGAACGACTTTGTTGGACTTGTCACGTGCCATCCTTGACCAGCTGTTGTCTGCCATTCTATCACTTGTGCAGGGGATGAAGCAGCCTTGAAATTAGCCATTTTTGGCGTATTGTCAAAGGCAGAAACGTTGTCGAGTGTTCCCTCTTGGAGGGTGAAGACAGCACGAACAGGGTCTTCATGCAGTTTGTTTTCTTTCTCATTTTCAGGCTGTTCTGGGTTACAAGCCACGAACAGCATGGTCATTACTGCACCAAAAGCAAGCGCAAGACCATTTATAAATCTTTTTGTTTTCATTGTTTTTTATTTTTTAATTAGAAGTTCCATGTAATCATACAGCGCACGTCACGCCCCATATCATGGGCATAGTAGCGGCTGCGGTTGGTGTATTCCTTGTACTCACGATTAAGGATATTGTCGCCCATCAGCCCCACACGGAGTGACTGTCCCTCACGCATTGGCACCGAGAAGCTAATATCAAAGCCCATGAGATGATAGGCATCAGGACTCGTTGCGATGAGGTCTGTGGAGGGGTTGAAGCGTGTTTGCTTAGCCACAAAGCGATGACTGAGTCCTATCTTTGGCGAGAATGCCTTGAAGAAAGGCAGCGACCACGTCAGTGAATGGGTCAGACGGAAGCTCGGAATATAAGGGAGATAGGCGTGAGAAGGCATTTCGCGCGCCCAAATCATTGCCGTAACAAGATGATAGTCGAGCGACGATACGGGGCGAACGTGGGCATCTAAGTCAACTCCTTGGAAGAAAGCACGTGTCTGTCTGTACTGGAATACAGGATAAGCACCCGATATGACCGTGATATTCCGCCCTGTTGGCTGGTCGAAGATGTAGTTATTAATCCACTGAAGGTAGCCATCGAGCTGAACATCAAAGTACTTACTTGCATATTTCAATGAGGTAATCCACTTGTAACTCTGCTCTGAAAGAAGGGTTGAATCGCCCTTAACGAAGATACCAGAACTAAGTTCATTGCCATTACTATACAACTCATAGACGTGTGGGGCACGCCAAGCCACACCGAAATGGGAGGTCAATTTCAGTTGTTTATTGATGTGGTAATGACCGCCAAGACTATAAGTAAAGTTCGTAAAGTCACGCTTTCCGCCATATCTTCGCCCTGTCCAATCATAGCCGTCAGCCTTCGTTTGCTGTCCATCGAAGCGCACTCCAGCCTCCATTCCCCACCGATCGGCAGTGTATTTCTGCAGCCCATAGAGTCCGAAAGCCACCTCCGTGTAATTCGGAATGATAGGAACAACACCCGTTCCACGCTCGTTCGTGTTATCAGTTATCAGCAGTTGCGCTCCCGCTTCACTCTTCCAATGCTGATAACCCTTGTTCCAAACAAGTGAGTTCTGCAACGAATTCAAGTGCAAACTGACGGTAGGAATGTCCGAATGGTTCAGACGTCGGATGCGGTTCTCACGTCGATTGTCTTGCTGAAAGGTTGATTGAAAAGCGAAATGTCCTATCTTTTCGTGATCATAAAAGGCTTTGAGGTAAGCAATATGATGAGTAATCTGCTGAAAAGGATAGTCTATGTGCCGACTGAAAGGAGTGAAGTCGACAGGCTGACCGAGTCTAATACGCTCTTGAAGCAACTGCTCATTACCCATCTGTGCACTCTGCATAACACCCAATTTCTGTGTAAAAAGACTATAACCTGCCTCCAATCGCCACGCTCCACGCCTATAACCTAAGGCGAGGGAAAGGTCGTTTTCACGCATTCCGGTATTGTTTAGCAAGTAATGAGCCGTACTTCTGTCGCCTCCATTCTCGGTATTCAGATGTAAACGCCACGCCCAATTACCCAGCCACTTAAAGCTACTTTCAACATAACCTGAAGCTCCGAAGCGTCTACCATTGGTGCCATAAAGCCCCGATACCATACCATGAAGACCACTGACTTCATAAGGTAAGGGGGAAGGTTGCATAAGAACAATACCGCCAAGTGCCTCAGAACCATATCTTACAGCATCTGCGCCTTTCACCACTTCGATGTTACTATAACTGTTTATCGACCTCTGGCGCATGATCTGCACCCCATTGCTGACCCGTCAGACGTGCACCATTGCTCACCAAGAGTATGCGATTACCATACATTCCATGTATCACAGGCTTTGAAACAATTGTTCCTGTCTGGATAGAACTTATACCACTGACCCCCTCAAGCAGCGAACCCAAGGAGCGTCCCATAGCATTTGTAATGGCGGTTTGATTAATTTGACTGCCTATTTGGTTTACACTCATCATCTGGCGACGAGTAGAAACCACAACTTCACTTAGGCAAATAGAATCATGAGCAGGCTAGTGGTATTCTCATGCTGTGCAGCTAACGGCATACACCAACACAGCAATGCGAATAAAACACCAGCCCACTGATGCCTGTCTAATTTTAATTTAAGCATCATAGACTAAATATTAAATGTCAATAGACGGCTCTTTCGCCCCCTTAAATGGGCAAAGAATCTACGAAAAGTTTGTCATACGGACATGTATGCACACCTTAGTGCACACCTATCCCATATAAATAAGGTGATAATTAGCCCACTGTCGGAGGCGAATGGCTATTGAGAGAGACAATAACCTGATAGACAGTTTGTTCTGTGAAAATACGTTTTGGGACCCAACTTATCGCTACAACAGGCTGAAAGACGGTTGCCTTGGCTGCAGTAGACTCGTGCATTGTGAAGTCACAAGTACTACAAACCTGCTTCAACGAAGCATTATGGCTTACAGAAGCCTTTTCAGAACAAGGATAAGAAGTGTTATGATAGTGGAAATCTTTGAGCAAAAGCATAGAAGTGAACACAAAAAGGAGTGTCCACGCATAAATAAATTTTATCGTTGTCTTTTGCTTCATCTATTTCCAATATGCGGCATGTAAGTGAGTTGTTACTCATGCCTTAAATGAATTTGGGGGTAAAATTACGAAAAAAACAGCAGGTATTTCTCCACAACCTATTTATTTTTTGCGATTTTAAACATCGTTAACACAGAAACTACTTAGTAGTTATTCTGCAATCACTTTATAAACAAGAGGGGTTCGTTTGTTAAATTCATAGAGTAGAGATAGGGTAAAGATTTATACGCTTGTAGAGTATTAGTATCTCAAATGACTTGGTCTTACAAAGGAGGATAAACTACAAGATAAAATGCAAATAGATACTAAACCTATCCGTCTTCTGCAAACAACTGGTTCCCATATATTGATATTTGTAAACTATTTTCATACAACTCAAAACCAATACATGACCTTTTAGCTTCTAAAAGATGCCTAATTGACTTGCAAGAGGTGCCCTTTTGAAGTCTTGTTAACGCCCTTTTGAAGTCCAATTAGGCACCTTTTCTGATGCTACTTTATAACTAACTGATTTCCTGTTGGTTATAAACACGCTTTTTACATGTGTTTTTATCCTTATTTATAGGGGTTTTATTTGAATTTATGTAATGATTTTTCAAAGCGTTATCCACATCTTCGAAGGAGGATGAGAAAAGGCTCTTCTATATCGGAGGATGAGAAAAGAAAAAGATAGTGAGAACCACAAAAAAACATAACAAACACTTGCTTATTAATGTAGAAAAACGTAAATTTGTCCCATAACTAACTTTAACAATATGCAAAAACCACAATGGAATAGAATAAAAGACTTGGTTCAACGCAAAGAACTATCGCTTGCAATGGGCTTACACCTTGGTGCAATATTCCTCTGTGGACTGATTTATATCCTTCTACCCGAAGACGTACACCTGCGCTGGGGACTGACTTACGTGCTGATTTGGACTGCTCTTCTGTCACCGATTGCACTGATGATTGCAGCACGAAAAAGCAAAAGAAAGTTGGTGATACGCCTTTACAGTGGGGTGATAGGCATAGGGCTTTGGCTACTTGCCATTTTCCTTCAAGCCATAGGGGGCGATATTGTATTCCCTTCTACCTGCTTTTGCAAAGATGGTGATTACCTCGTAAGACGAGAGTACGACTTCTGTAACAACAACTTGATAGGTGTTTATAAAGTTAACGGACTAACAGAAAAGAGAATATCATTCTATAGTTACAGCAGTCCCGACTCTATGAAGGTTTACGATTCATTGAATGTCATCGCTTTCTATTGCCCTACAAGGATAGTAGAAGACCCATGGGTCAGCGACACCATTGCCCCTATCCGTGTCATCGAACAGCTCTACGACCGCCCGATAGAGCCCGAACAGAAGAAAGAAGTGGAACAACTTGCCCACCAACTTAACTTAAAACTCGGCTATTCGCTGAAAGAATAAAACGAAATATAAACAAAAAAGAAATATGATTATGAACTACTCTGCGCTTAAACAACGTGTTTTCCTTGTCGCAACGCTCCTCTCTATCACCCTTCTTGGCAGTAGTTTCAGAAGTGGTAAGACTGATGCATACGAAATGCCAGACAGCATTCAGATGGCTATCGACTCTATAAACAAGCATGGTATATTTGCCTCTACCTACGTACTCGGTCCAGATCATCACCGATCAAACAATATAATTATGCTGATTGGCTGCGCCGTCACGCCACACCAGACCAGTTAGCCGAGATAGCTAAGACAAATCCTAATCCTGCCACTCGTCTTTGGGCGTTAAGAATCTTGTTGGAGAAACCTAACAAGCAAGTCTTCGATGTCCTGAAAGCAACTATCAACGACACCACAGAGACTGAGCAGATGAATTATTGTTTCTATAGCAAGGAACCTTATAACCTCAGAGCTTTCTCCCTCTACTATTTTGATCAAGTGAATAGTCAGACACCAGAAATGCAAGAGGCAATTGACAGTTTAGCTTTCTTCGACTATATGAAGCGTTATGGATATTCCTATGGAATACTCGAACACTTCAAACCTAAACAGAAATACTATGCAGCTATAGTCGAAGCTGCCAACAACGGACAGGTAGAAGTCTTGCCATTGCTCATCAAATATAAGAATCCTAACGACTTACAGCACATCCGTAAGTTGCTGCAAGCAGACTTTGAGGAGAACAAGCGACTGACATACGATACCCGTGAAATCCTCGAAGAATGGGGCAAACCAGACTTTGAAGAATACGCAAAAAGCGTTTGTCAAGCCGTTATTGGCAAACCAGATTACTTTAGCGTAGAGGATTATTTCCCTCTTCTTTGGCAATATCCTGCACCTTGGAGCTATCAACTTCTCGAAGATATCCTTTCTGGTAAAGACAGATATAGTAACATTTATGAAATAAAGGAACACTTTATAAAGTATGCTAAGGAAGGACCTATCCCTCCTATCTTCCAACCGCTGTACGACAGATATCTAAAGGAAAGACGTTCAGTCAGAAGTGGAAGACCACAAACGGAAGAGTCGCTTAAAACACTTAGAATGGCTCTTGACGCCTTAAACAAAGAAACTTTCTTTTCTGAGGATGAGACTGTAGGGCACGATAGTTATTATCGTTTAATGCAATTTGACTATGCTGACTCATTGCGCTACAATGCTACAAGCGACCAGTTGGCTGAGCTTGCCCAAACAAGTCCTTCGCGTATCACACGCCTTTGGGCATTCAAAATCCTGTTGGAGAAACCCAATGGGCAAATATTCAACATTCTTAAACAGGCTATAAACGACACAACAAAAGTAAACTGTATATCCAGCTCTGAAGAAGAATTCAAAGTTCCCTTCCACCGTTCTATTCTCAGCGTCTACTATAGTAACGTAGACGAGGACCTGCCTGAACAACAGCAAGCAGCCATTGACAGCTTAGTGTTCTTTGATTATATGAAAAAAATATGGATATGAAAATGCCTTCCTTCATGACCTCCAACCACTCAAATCCTATTACCCAACCATCATCAAAGAGGCTGACAAAGGCAATGACGGGGTTTTGATGTTCCTCACTCGATACAAGAACAAGAACGATATCGCCCGAATCAATAAGTTTCTGAAGCGCGATTTGAAGAAGAATGGGCGAATGACCAACGAATCTTATTGGCTTCTTAAGGCGTGGGATAAGCCAGACTTTGAATGGTATGTAAAGACCATCTGCCAAGCTGCAGCCAAAAAGAAGACACATTACGGTGAAACTCGTTACATCAGCCTCCTTTGGAGCTACCCTGCACCTTGGAGTTACGACATATTTAAAGATATGATTTCCCAAGAAGAAAAAAATACAAGAACTTCTCAGATATAAAGGCTTTTTCTTCAACAACAAGCGAAACACGGAACGTTTCCTCAAGTCTTCCGACCGCTGATTGAGAAATAAGTGAAGTCTTATCCCCCAAAAAAATAACACCAAGTAGCCCTTTTCCCGACCCCTCTCCCATAGGGAGGGGGAGTAATTTGTAATTTTTCATACTCTTTACAACCAATACATGGTCTTTAAGCTTTCAATTAACGCCCAATTGGCTTGCAAAAGATGCCCTTTTGAGGTCTTACTAACGCCCTTTTGAAGCCTTACTAAGCACCTTTTTAAAAATCCCTCCTTGCAACTATTTGATAACAAACAACTTACAAGGGTAGTAGAAAAAGAATGTTTTTAGCCGTTTTTTTCGACCTTCCCAACCAATATTTTGTAAGGATATTTTTGCACACAAAACCTCACCCTCTCAACCCCCTCTCCAAGAGAGGGGGGAGTGCTGGAAACAATTTGCTATGGAGTATTGTTAATCGTTTGCAGTGTTGGGGTAGCTAAATGTATTTCCTAATCAATAGAGGTATCTCGCCAATCATTCCCCTCCCTATGGGGAAGGGCTTGGGGGTGGGGCTGATATCTCTCTCGCTAATCACTCCCCTCCCTATGGGGGAGGGGCTGAGGGAGGGGCCAGTTGGGAGTAGTTAGGGGCAGTTAGAACCGCTCATTAGCTTTATTCCCTATTCTTCCCCACAAGCCCTCTCAACCAAAAGTACAACTCTTCCTGCAAACGGAAAAGGGACCACGAGAAGCGGAGGGGCATATAACCAAACTTACATCTAATAGAACGCCTCACCTGCTTGATATTGATAGTATGCCAAACATGGTATATGACAGACAAACCATGCTGGCGGTCGGTTAAGGAGAGTTCATTGCGATGAAGGTAATAAAACATATACACACCCACTAAGTTGAGCCATCTCACCGTTTCATAACAACGGAGGTTCTCCTCTGATGCTCCCAAGGAAAGGAGCTGACGACGCATACTCTCGTTCGCTAAGAGAAAGTCGAAACGGCGAACACTGACGCTATGTGTTGTGGAGACTGGTTGCTGACGATAATAATAAACTCCCTCACAATAAGCCACCTTACGCGAATAATAATAATGAATACGTGTAGTGTTATCATCGCTGTATGCCCGCTGCGACTCATCGTATGGGTGCGCCATGTGAATACTATTACGTACAACATAGCAACCATGAATCTGCCAAGTAAGACTCGCCCGAAAAGCCTCATCGCCTGTCATCGTCGTGAATGGCGACATTTCATAGTCCCTCATACGTCCGTCGGGATAAGCATAAAGGACACGAAACAGAACACTATCGACATCATCTCGGAAAGATTCGCACACCTTCTCCAAAGCATCTCGACTAAGCCAGTCGTCGCTATCCACAAAACCAATATAATCGCCTGTGGCATGAGACAGTCCAACGTTGCGGGCATGGGCTTGTCCCCTATTCTCTTTTAGCGCAAAAACCTTCACACGTTCGTCCTTTTCAGCATACTGATAGAGAATATCCAATGAGTTATCCGTTGACGCATCATCGACACAGATAACCTCAATATCCTTTAAGGTCTGCGACAACAGCGAGTCAAGGCATTGCGGTAGATAAGCTGCTGTGTTATAAACGGCTACAAGTAGACTAATCTTTGGCATGGCGAACAAACTTATTCTTCACTTTACTTACTAAAGCATTCCATAGTCCCGACTTCGATTTCATCACACGAAGGGAAACCATCGTACTGATAACGCATAACAAACTGGCTACGCCCCACCGCATCCACTCGTCAGCAGAACGCACACAAAGAAGCACAAGGAACCCGATTAAGAAATGAATTGCGGCATAGCGCATCACTGATGAAGACAAACGGTAGCCATAACGAGCGTAAGCATAGATGTAAACACAAACAAAATTGAGAAAACCTGCTACTGCCATACCCAGTCCTGCACCAAAGAGTCCCCACTTCCAAAAGCCAAGAAGCACGAGTGCAACAAGGAAGATGTCATACAAAGCCTCTAAGAGTAGATAGGATTTTGAGTCGCCCTTTGCCAAAGGAATATACTCTACAGGGAGCCGAATAGCACGGATATACATCGCCAACACCAACACTTGTGCCATACTGAGGGCTGGAAGGAATTTATCGGAATAAAGGAAAAGTATCAATTGGGGCAAGAACAAGAGGAAGAAAGTCAGCAAAGGAGAGATAAGCAGGAGTGTCACTTCTATCTGTCGGTTGACTATCTGATTAAAAGTAAACTTCAAGTTGTTAGCCCCTGAAAGGCGTGGAAAGTAGTCAGTTTCCATCGCTGAGAAGATCATACCTGCATAAACCATCGTCATCATGAAAGCAGAATTATAGAAACCGACGGTCTCAATCTCAGCAACATTATTGAGGTAGCTGCGTATTATCAGTTCTGCACCAGAGCCCAAGATGCCTGCAAAGACAAAGGCTGTACCCAAACGAATCATGCCCCAACCCTTGTCTAAGAACGCTTTTTGGAAAGAAACGCGGAAAGGATAGAGCCGACACGATACCATTATCGTCAGTAGTAGTTGCACGAATGCCATCAATACCAACGAAGGAACAATGGCTGCATTGCCGAAGAAATAATAAAGTGGAACGGTTAAGACTAAGGCTGCCAGTACGTTATACACCGATATAGCGGCTAAGGCACGCAGTTTACGGACTCCTTTAAGGATAGCGAACTCGCCTCCTGCTAAGGCTGTCAATGCCACACAAGGAGAAAGAAGGATGAAATGAAGCGTGTGACCGTCCCACGAGAAGGTGTAACGGCTAAGCAACGGACTAAGGAAGGCACAAACAAAGAATCCCAACAAGGCTGCAAGCAGACTCCATGACCGCACAACGGCAATGTCTTCTGTCAGCTTCTTCTCATCATTCTTATCGTAATCCTCTGATATATTGCGCACTGCACTCATAGATATACCAAAGTTCGTAGAGTCGCTGATGAGCTTAGTTGTGGAATTAAAAAGCGAGATAAGTCCTACTCCCTGTGGTCCGAGCAGCATGGCAACAAACTTATTGCGAACGATACCAATCAGCACATTGATAACCTGTACACCACCAAAGAGGCTGATGTACTTCAAGATATGCAAATAGCTATCAGTATTAGAGGCTTTTTTCATCACATTATCTAACGGATTTAAAAGTTTTTTATTATTTGCATCAAACAATTATTACATGAGACTGTCTATCATTATCCCTATCTTTAACGTTGAAGACACACTCCATAGATGTCTGGAGAGTGTATTATCACAGACGGATGAGAGGATGGAAGTCATTCTCATTGATGATGGGTCGACGGATTCCTCTGGGCAGATTGCGGAAGAAATAACGGCTGGCAAGGGGAATTGTAGGCTTATCCACCAAACTAACAAGGGGCTTTCGGCGGCAAGAAACGCAGGAATAGAAGTGGCAACGGGGGATTATCTTACCTTTGCCGACTCTGATGACTTCATTGCTGAGGGTACATACGATGCGCTGTTGGCTGTCTTGGCAGCACATCCAGACTATGATATCCTTGAATATCCTGCTATGCTGTATTATGGAAGTGCGACGAAGCAACGACTGCTAAGCTTTACGGACACAACAATCGGTTCTATTCGTGACTATTGGCTGGGCGGAGCTCACCTCCACACCTACGCTTGTAATAAGCTTTTTCGACGTGAACTCTTTGCGCAGACACGCTTTCCAGAGGGCAAAGTGTTTGAGGATGTCTACACTTATCCTTACCTATTGCAGCAGGCAAAGGTAGTGGCAACAACGTCTGTGGGGCTATATTATTATTGTCAAAACGACAAAGGCATCACCGCTCAAGCAGGAGGAAAGGAATTGACCGACCTCTTAGAGGCACATCTCAAGCATCTCAAGCAGTGGGGCGAACTGACACCTGCATATTATCAGGCATTGGTTAATATTCAAATAGATGTCTATGAGGCTACTCATGCTGAGCCTATCCTGCCCGTTCTGCCCTATAAAGGCACCTTAAAACTCTTTATTCTCCACTTAATCGGATTAAAACGCTTATGCCAACTCACCCAGTTTATTCACAAAATAAGGAAGATAAGCCGCTCGTAAGCTTCGTTGTGACTTTCTATAGCGAGCCTGTTGATATGCTGAAAGAGTGTATCAGCAGTATCTTGGCATTGAGTCTGAACGAGACAGAACGCCAGATTATCGTCGTGGATGACGGTGCGGACTATTCGCCTCTCAACGAATTGCTTGCCCTTTCATCGAACATTGTCTACGTTAGGCAGCCTAATCAAGGACCAGGACAAGCACGAAACACGGGTATAGAGTTGGCAGAAGGTCGTTTTATTCAGTTTGTTGATGGTGACGACCTCTTGCTGACAAGTGCCTACGAGCAGTGTTTGGACATCATCAGATACCGCGAAACAGATATGGTTCTGTTCCAGTCAACTGACAAGAAAACCTCAAAACCGCTTGCTGATGCTGAGGGTCCGATAAGTGGAACGGAGTATATGACACACAATAACCTGCGTGGTTCTGTGTGGACCTTTCTCTTCCGTAAGGATATTTGCACGATCTTCGTTTCACAAAGGGCATATTCCATGAGGACGAAGAGTTCGTTCCACAGATTATGTTGCGTGCAGAAAGCATTTATACAACCAATAATAAGGCTTATTTCTATCGTAAACGCGAGAACTCAACGATGCACAAGCGTGACAAGCGTTGGCATATCCGCCGCCTGTCTGATGCCGAGCAAGTAATCTATCGTTTGAAAGAGCGGGTAGATTATCTCCCTGTTAAAGAGCGTATTGCAATGGAACGACGCATCGCCCAACTGACAATGGACCACATTTACAACGTGATAACGATGACACATGACGAAACACATCTCGACCATGTGCTCCAACGTCTGTCTCGACATGGGCTTTTCCCACTGCCTGACAAGGACTATACAAGTAAATATAAGTGGTTCAGAAGAATGACAAACAGCAGTTTCGGGCGCAAGACTTTGATAATGCTGTTGCGGCTCAATAAGGGATAAAACGCAAATAGATACGATATCTATCCGTCTTCAACAAACAACTTACTCCCTAACCAATTGGTTCTTGTAAACTATTTTTACACAGCTCAAAACCAAGACCTGCTCTCTTGGCTTCGAAAGATGCCTAATTGACTTCGAAAAGATGCTCTTTTAGACTCTAACTAACGCCCTTTTGGAGTCCAATTAAGCACCTTTTAAAATGCACCTTTGCAACTATTTGATAACAAAACACTTACAAGGGTGTTCAAAAGGCTTATTTTTAATCCTTTTTCACCACCTTTTCTTTGATTGTTTTGTAAACATATTTCTTTACCTTTTGAGATTAAATATCACACGGAGACATGCAGAGTTTGCGGAGAGTTTTTTATGAAACGTAGTCCACAGAGGCACCGTCGGTGCAGGAAGCAACGGAGAAAACACCCCATAAAACTTGTATGAACGTAATTTATAAGTTACCTTTGCCATGAACTATAGAGAAGTAATAACCTATAAAGATTATTTTGAGGACTCGTTCAAAGTACAAAGGTCACATGAAAATCCTACTATTAGGCGAATATAGCAACGTACATAACACGCTGGCACAAGGCTTGCGTGAGCTTGGACATACGGTAACAGTGGTGTCAAATGGGGACTTCTGGAAGAATTACCCACGTGACATTGATGTTTCCAGACGACCGAGTAAGATGGGTGGTGTGCTTCTGATGGCTAAGATTTATGCCCTACTGCCCCGTCTACGAGGCTATGATATTGTGCAATTCATCAATCCGATGTTCTTTGAGTTGAAGGCAGAACGGCTCTTTTCACTCTTTCATTATTTGAAAAAGCATAACAAAAAGATTATTCTCTGTGGTTTCGGAATGGATTATTATTGGGTGAACACCTGCTCAACGACGATGCCACTGCGTTACAGCGACTTCAATATCGGTAAGGATCTACGCCAGAATAAGGAAGCTGTTATCGAGAGAAGGACTGGATAGGTACGGAGAAAGAACGCCTAAACCGACTGATGGCGGAGCAATGCGATGGTATTGTGACTGGACTCTATGAGTATTGGCGTTGTTACGAACCGTATTTCCCTACGAAAACTACCTTTATCCCCTTCCCTATCGTTGTCGGTGAGCCGCCTATCATAGCCGATGAAACACCCGAAAAGTTGAATCTCTTTATTGGAATCAGCAAGAACCGCTCTGTCTATAAAGGCACAGACATCATGCTGCGAGCGGCTGAAACAGTGAAAGAACAATATCCCGACAGACTGAATCTGAAGGTTGTAACAGGCTTACCCTTTGATGAATACGTGCGAACGATGCTCGGCTCTGATGCTATCATGGACCAACTCTATAGCTATACACCCTCGATGAATCCGCTTGAAGCGATGTCACATGGTATTATCTGTATCGGTGGTGGCGAACCAGAGAACTATGAAATCATCAACGAAACCACACTTCGCCCAATCATCAACGTCCTTCCGACTTACGAAAGCTGTGTTGCTGAGCTTACTCGCCTTGTCAACAGTCTCTCCCTCATTCCTCAACTGCGACGCGATAGCTATGCCTATGTTAGCAAGCACCATGATTATATCAAGGTTGCACGACAGTATGAGGAATTTTATCGGGGGCTGTTAAGAGAGAAGGAGTATTAGCCTTATTGGGCTAATAAGGCTAATTGGGCTAATAATTATTAGGCTAACAAGCCCTATTGGGCTAATAATAATTGGGCTAATTAGCCCAATAAGGCTAATAACAATCAGGCTAATAAGGCCTATTAGCCTAATAACCTCAATAAAAAAGGTGAAGCCTAAAGCTTCACCTTTTTCTTTTTACCATGACTCTCGTTACTCATTCGATCAAGTGCAGTAACGACATAGACATATTTTGTATTGCCATCTTTATAATTAAGACGTAGCTTATTTCCGTAAGGCATTCCCACAATCTTTGATGGATCATTGAGGTTGATTGGCTCATCCGCATAAAAACGATAAACAACGTATCGATAAGGAGCATCCTTCCAACCCTCTCCTCTTGGTGCCTTCCATGTCAGATAATAGTAGCCATCACTCTCCTGTCTTGCCTTCACCTTCTTTGGCTTTGATGGAGCCTCATCGTCAATGAATGGCATCAAAGGCTGCAAAGCTGGATAACGCCAGTAGTTTGTGCGAAGCAGTGTACCATAGTTACCCGGGATTATCAACAACCGACTTAGCATACCACAACACCGTTCCATTCACGTTCTGACACTGCTGATGCAAACGACGTTTCGCAGGAAGCTGATTTGAGTTAGGGTTCTGTGGATCAGCATACTTCACTGTACGAAGCACATCCTCGCCAATATAAAGCGGACGATTGCCTGCATAACGGTTCCACCACCCGATAAGTTCCTTATAATCAGCAGCACGATTGCCAATCTCCCAATAAATCTGTGGCACACAATAGTCTATCCAACCATTGTTTACCCACTTCAACACGTCAGCATAGAGGTCGTCATAGTTCTGCAAACCATTTGTACGACTACCATTTCGTGGGTCATTTTTCTGATTGCGATAGATACCGAAAGGAGACACACCAAACTTCACCCAAGGCTTACGACGACGGATAGACTCACCCAACTGCTTGATGAAGAGGTCTACATTATTACGTCTCCAATCGTTGATATTGGTAAATCCACGTCTGTCACGTTGGAAGTAAGACTGGTCAGGAATGGTCTGTCCTGCAGCAGGATAAGGATAGAAATAATCGTCAATATGCAAGCCATCAATGTCATATCGACTTACGATATCATCCACCACTGCACAGATATAATTGCGATTCTCTGGCAAAGCAGGATTGAGGATGTAAAGACCATCGTATGAGAAGACGCGATTAGGATTGGTTATTGCTACATGATTCGTTGCCAACTGATTGGTATTCTTCGTCTTAGCACGATAAGGATTAATCCACGCATGGAGTTCCATACCACGATCGTGACACTCCGTAATCATCCATTGCAATGGGTCCCAATAAGGTGAAGGAGGTGTACCCTGACGACCTGTGAGGAACTTACTCCATGGTTCATACTTACTTGGATAGAGGGCATCGCACTCAGCACGCACCTGAAAGATGATAGCATTCACACCATCTCGCTGCAGTTCGTCCAACTGATAACGCAACGTACGCTGCATTTCCTCTGTACCAATACCTTGGAACTGTCCGTTCACACACTGAATCCACGCACCGCGGAACTCTCGTTTCTTAGCTGGGACTTGTCCATACACGACATTACCCGCCCCAATGAAAAAGCACTGCGGCAATCAATAATCTCAATAGAGAATGAAGTTGTCTCATTATTTTAATTTAGTTATATACGAAAAAAAGGAACAAAAAGCCCCTCCCCTTACCCCTCCCCCAAAGGGAGGGGAGTAGTATGCGTGATACCCCTTGTAGTTATTGGAAATAACTGTTAGGCTTTCCCAAGTTAATTTATTAGAATCCAGATTTTCATCATTTCCCAAGCAAATTAATTAGGATTAAGCCTTTCATCACACCCAAGCAAACTGTTTCCAGCACTCCCCCTCTCCCTTCGGAGAGGGGGTTGAGAGTGAGGTTTTTGTTGGATGGTGAGGTTTTACCTCCTCTTCCCTGCCATCTTCCTAAACGTCTGGCGGTGGAAGCGGCGTTCAGCCTCTAACACGCGCAGCAGCTTTGTGGCAGGAATCACCTTTAGCATTTCCTTATGATAACGCTGTTCTATCTGTTTTAATTGTATTTCATAGGCGTCAGCCTGTTCTATCATCTTACTTGCCTCACGTTCTGACGAAGGTTTTGAATGATGAATAGCACGCAGCCTATCGAAATAACCACGCTGTTTCTCCCTCATCTCATCATATATAGGGAAGAATCGTGCAGCCTCCTGCGCTGTCAACCCCTGCCTCTTTCGTCATAAAACTATGCGATTCTGCCTTGATTCTGTTAAAATCAAACTTACCTTGTGCGTGCAGCAAAGACACACTAAAGAAAAACGCAAAAGCAATAGGATTATTCTTTTGTATTTCATACTTCCTTCTCCTCTATTATTCTTCACTCGCCAGATAAGCATACATATCCGACTCGTCTATCATAAAGTAATCGGCTGCCTGATCGAAATCATCCTCTGATGAAGCCGACGCCTCGTGTGCTCCCTGTGCTAAATGACTGTCTGCCAAAGAATGTTTCCCCTGCGCACCATCAAACTCTTGATAAGCAAGGAAACCTATTAGTACAACACCGATTGTCATCGCTGCTGCTACCAATGGACGGAGATAACGCAAAGTAGCACGACGTGGTTTTACTTCCACCACCGTCTCTTTCTGCTCTTCAGCTGGTATCTGAGCCATCACACGAGAAGACAATTCAGAGAAATAATTCTCTGGAACTGTGAAAGGGCGTTGCGTGCCGTATTCCTTTTGTAAGTGATTCGTTGATTCCATAAAGTTTTTTCTTTGATATAACTTAGACTGCAGAAAGGCTGAATGGTTTAATTATCAAGGTGAAATATTATTCATACCGCTTCACGTAGTCAGTAATCTTCTGTACAGCAATGTGATAAGAGGCTTTCAGCGAACCCTCGCTCGTCCCTAATATCTCACTCATCTCGGAGTATTTCATTTCGTCATAATAACGAAGTGTGAACACCGTACGCTGCACATCGGGCAAGGTTGCAATGGCTTCCTGCAACAATGCCTGACTCTTATCGCCATCGAAGTAGTCGTCTGCCATCAAGCGGTTAGCAACCGAGAGGTCGGCATCAGCACTGGACAGCGTTGCCGCCTTTTGACGACGAAGAAAATCGAGTGACTCGTTAATAGCTATGCGATAGAGCCAAGTGGACAATTTAGCTTTTCCTTGAAAGGTCGGAAGACTCTTCCATGCTTTGAGAAACGTGTTTTGCAACACGTCATCAGCATCCTCATGCGTAAGGACTATACTACGAATCTTCCAGTACAACGATTGGCTGTACTGGTCAACAATCACGGGGAAAACCTTCTGTCTTCCTTCGGGACTCGCCAACTGGCGAATCACTTCAGCTTCATCGAGGGGAGTCACTACTCTTCAGGAAAAGGCTTTGATTGTCAAGAGCCAAACGGCGTCTTAACGGATAGATACCTTGCGGACTACATTGCCCACCTTAACGATGTAGCATCCCTTCGGGAGGTTAAGCGTATAGTGCTTATCGCTACCGTCAACCTTCACGCTCATCACGCGTACACCCGTCACATTATACACTGCCAACTGTTCGTCCTCAGCACCTACCACGTGCAACACGTTACCAACAACCGAGATTGAAATCGTCTGTGTATCGAAGTCAATCAAATCAATCGCTGCACGCGCTTGCACCGGAGCGGTGAAGCCTACTGAAAGCAGTAATGTGAAAAGAAAAGGAGTAAATATATTTTTTATCATAGACTATGCTTTTATGTTAGCCACAAAGATAACAAATTTAAGAATACATCTACTCATTTTATTGCATTAGTCTATTAAGATTTAATATTAATTAACCTCCCCCAACCCCTCCAAAGGAGCGGAGTTGCCTAACGGGGTGAGGGATTAAAAAGAAAAGGGGAACCTCCCCAACCCCTCCAAAGGAGGGGAGTTGCCTAACGGGGTGAGAGTTTAAATCCAAATCAACCAATATGCAATGGGGGTACTCTTCAAACCTTTATCCGCCAGGCACTCCCCTCCTTTGGAGGGGTCGGGGGAGGTTTCTGTGCGTCCTATGGACTCTGTCTATCTGTGCTATCTGTGAGAAAATAAAGAAACAGCTACTCTATCAAAGCATTCTCTCACAGCATTCTCTCACAGATGACACAGAGGAACAGAAAGAACAGATTTCCTTTTTACACACTAAAACACTCAGAGACCTAAAGGTCAGAGAACTCACAGATTTATAGTGAACGAGTGGATGAGTGGATGAGTTGCTTGTGCTGAATTTGTGTTTTAACGCTCTGTGTTATCAATAACCTTTAGGTTTCTGTGCGTCCTATGGACTCTGTTCTTCTGTGCTATCTGTGAGAAAAATAAAGAAACAGCTACTCTATCACAGCATTCTCTCACAGATGACACAGAGGAACAGAAAAGAACAGATTTCCTTTTTACACACTAAAACACTCAGAGACCTAAAGGTCGGAGAAATCACAGATTTATAGTTGACGAGTGGACAAGTTGACGAGTTGCTTGTGCTGATTTTGTGTTTTAACCTTCTGTGTTATCAATAACCTTTAGGTTTCTGTGCGTCCTATGGACTCTGTTCTTCTGTGCTATCTGTGAGAAAAATAAAGAAACAGCTACTCTATCAAAGCATTCTCTCACAGATGACACAGATGAACAGAATGAACAGATTTCCTTTTTGAACACTGAAACGCTCAGAGACCCTAAAGGTCATAGGATGACACAGAGATCTCCCCCAATATTATGAAATATAATTACAAAATATTCGAAGAAAAGGCGAAGAAAAGAGCTAAAAACGAGTATTTTGAGCATCCTCATAAACCTTTTATTATCAAATGGTTGCAGAAGTGGTTTTCAAAAGGTGCTTAATTGGACTTCAAAAAGGGCGTTAGTAAGGGGCTTAAAGGGCATCTTTTGCAAGCCAAAAAGAGCGTTAATTCAATCGCTATTAAGTGTCTTTATTTGTTGAAGTAGGAGTTTATATTTACAAAAACGGATGGTCAGAACAAACAATGCTGACCATCCGTTATTACATAAATCGAGCAATGACGGCTTTTCCTTTTAGGCAGAAAGGCTCATCAAGGAGAGCCGTATCGTGTTTAGAAAGAGCCTCACCCTCAACGATACAATCTTCAAGGGCAAAAACAATCGTTCGACGGCTGTCCGTGAACGCTGCATCTTCCATTATCCCCACCTCGACACTTATGCCGTGTCGCACGATGATATTAAAATCTACAGCTCCCTGCGTATTCTCCGAACTGACTTTCTCGTCACCCTCAAACTCATACAAAGCATTGTGAGACAAAGTAACATGACGACCATCTTTTATCAGCGTTATCTCTCCCTCCAAGGGCAAGATATAACGCGTAAAACCCGTAAAATCAGAGAAGTCGCTCGCCACATCATCGATAATAGCAGACGAGATACGCACATCGAATTGCCGTGTAGACAAGTCGCCGTCAGCAGGTGAGATAAAAATCTGACGTGTAACACCACCTTTCCATGTGGTAGTCTTGTAGGTTGATTGTGGGAGTGTGGTCATAATAATAAAAATAAGAAGCCTCACCCCCCACCCCCCTCTCCTACAGAGAGGGGGAGTGCTGGAAACAATTTGCTTGGGAATTATAAAATACTTGCCCTCAACAAATTTGTTTAGGAGTGAGGAAATTATTTATATTTACTTAGATATCTCAAGAATTTACCCCTACTATATTTTTTTAGGAGTGAGGAAATTACTTATATTTACTTGGATATGTCAAGTATTCACCCCTTACTATATTTTCTTAGGAGTGAGGAAAGACTTCCCCAACCAATAGGGGTATCTTGGTAATTACGCCCCTCTCCTTTCGGAGAGGGGACGGGGGTGAGGCTGTTTACTTCTTCACAACCTTCACGGTCTTGTAAACCTTACCATTCTTAAGCACCTGAACGAGGTACATACCCTTTGTGCCAGTGATAGCTACATTAACGACCTGACCCTGTGCAGCCTCAAAGCTATTGCTCTGGAGGAGTGCGCCAGTAGTACCGAGCACGTTAACAGTGTAACGACCATTTTCAGCAAAGCGAAGATTTACGCTCTCAACGAATGGGTTAGGATAAACAGAGAAGCCAAGCTGAGCATCAACTGCATCGATAGCGTTAGCCTCAGAGGTAATCTCAACGATTTCCTCTACTGTCTTCTCAGCTTCACCCCAGCCGTTCTTCAGCTTCAAGGTTACATTCTTCTTACCAGGAGCAGCATAGGTAACGACAGCTGTCTTATCAGTAGATGAAGAGATAACACCATCGCCCAAAGTCCAAGTAGGAACAGTCTTAATCTCGTATGTACCTACAACACCAGGGAAGCCTAATACATCGTTGTTAGGCTTCTGGTCAACGTAAGAAGCACTTGATGTATTCTCGCCACCACTACCAGCGACAACAACAACAGAACCGTCAAAAGCACTACCTGCACTACCGAGGTTCTTAAACTTCATACCATTAGCCTCCTCGAATGTGAAGTAAGCCTTCAAGTCAGTAGGAACCTGACCTTCCTTATAGCCCTTCATAGCCTGCAATACCTCATCGTCAGAGAGTGGCTTGCTCCATACCTGAACCTCATCAATGATACCATTGAATCCGCTCTTGTAAACACCACCACCACCGATGAAGATGTCGGCTACCTTGTTAGCATCGATACGTGGATCGCTCTGTGCAACATCCTCACGACGCTTAGAGCTTGCGAAGCTGTGGCTTGCTACCATACGACCATTAAAGTAAATCTTCTGAATATTACCCTCATCATGAGTTACTACGATGTGGTTCCATACACCAGGGGTAACGTTGTAACCCGTAGACATCACTTCCTCGTAAGGATTGTCGTGAGCTGTCCAACCCATTGTGTTAAACGAAACCTCATTCGCCTCGTGCTTAGTTCTATGACCCTGCCACTCTGGACGGATAGTTACCCAAAGGTCACCCCAGTTGTTGTGTGGCCACTTGTCATGAATAGAGTTCTTATTGATAAGGTTTGTACCCTGACTATCGTGGCTGAACTTGTCTGCCTTGAACCAGAGAGCGTATGAATAAGACTTACCCTGCTGAACATCACCGAGAATGCGGAACATCTTAGGGTCTGTAATCTCAAGACCACGTGACGCCTTACCCTCACCGAGACGACCCTCGTAAGTGTAAGTTACGTTCTGACCTACCTTCTCCATTGTCTTGTCAGCAGTGATATCGGTAATCTGAGGAACAGCACCTGTAGCCTCTGGAGTAACCTTTACCTTACCACGGATAACGCTTTCCTTGCCGTTGCTATCCATAACAACGAGGTCGTATGTACCCTCTGTTGGAACAGTAAACTTAGCACTTGTACCGCTTTCGCTCTGAGCAACAACAGTACCATTCACAGCATTCTTCAACTTCCATGACTGAGCGGCAGGAACCATATCATCAAGATACTTGAGTGTGAACTCCTCGTTTGGCTTGATAACTGGACGGTCAGCAACAACATCGCTCAATGGCTGGTCGTAAGCAACAGTCTTATAGTCTGACCAAACAATCTCAGAACCCTTCTTGCCATCAGGAGAAACGGCACGTACACCGAAACGGCAGTCGCGCTTGTCAGCACCTGACACCATTGGAGCATCCACAACGTATGCAGCCCAAGAAGTAGTAGCGGTAAGCAACTGCTGTGGCTGGTCCTTCTGCTGGAAGTAGATTTCATAATACCATGTACCTACCTCATCGTTATAAGTCTTATCCCATCCTGATTCTTCCTTAGAAGCATACTGCATCTTGAAGTCACAAGCGTTGTAACGACCACGGAGAATCTCAACCTTCTTAATAGTTGGAGTGGCAGTAGCAAAGTCCTTTGCATTGTCGCGGAGAGCCATCTCACCAACACGCAACTCATAGTTAGCTGGAGTATTCTCAACAACAAGACCCATCATTGCTACCTTATCACCAGCAGCCAAACCAAGGGCAGAAGCCTTTACGGTGAACGTCTTCCACTCGCCCTCAGCCTCAACAGCTGGCAATGCAACCTCCTTGTATTCAGTAACATGATCTTTCAAAGCAACAAAGAACTTAGCATGAGAATCCATGCCTGCGACAGTCTTATAGGTAACAGAGAACTCATAGTCAGGCTTTACCTCAAGCATTGTCTTAAAGAGCTTTACACGTGAGAATGCTGTCTGACCAGAGATTGACAAACATGAGCCACCCCAGTAAGCATCATCAAAGGTAAGTTCAGCCTTTGCAAGACTATTGATATTACCAGCGTTTACTTGGTCTGCACGGTCAGTAATCCACCAACGCCATGTTGGCATATAGTCCTGTGTATTGAGGTTATACCACTTGTGGTTGAAACAACCTTACCATCCTTGCGGAAGCTCAAACCATTACCAAGGTTAAAGCGTGATACGAATGGAACCTGCTGTATAGTAGACTTCGCTGTAAGGAAGGTAGCAAGACCATGGAAGTTCTTCAAGCTTGCATTAGCCAAATTACAATCAGTATTGATAGCTGGCAACAAAGCTGGGTTGTTATAACCACCACTAAACATAAGCTCTTGCTTCTTCAGATAAGTCTTCTGGATAGCAATGTCAGATGTTCCATTGTCGGTAGCACTCTGGTGGATAAGGCTCTGCTTGTGAGCACCCCAGAAACCAATAGAGATATCGTTATCCAACAATGCGCTCCAACTTGCCTGACGCAAGCCACGACCTTGAATATCAAAGCCTGCATAATAGTCGAAACTGCTACGGCCTAAACGCTTAGCTGTATTAACAGAAGCACTCAGATGACCAGGACCCCAATTGTAGTTAGCAAACAACATATCAGTTGCAATGTTGTCCTTATCACCGAAGATCTTCTGGTTGTGATAGCTCAAACCACCATCAAAGTGGATCTGACCATCATCACTTGTACCATCATACCAATGTACTTCAAACTTCCAGTTGAGTTTCTCTGCTTCCTTATGACAGGCTACAAAGAACTCTGACAACTGTGTCATAACCGAAGAGCTGGTACGGAACTCAGAGTTAAACCAATACCATTGACACCATAGTACTTCATCATACGAACCAATGGCTCTGCATAGATATACTTATCGCCACTCTTCTGAGTAAGTCTGAACAATACCCTACTATAGACATCACTTCTCCAAGAAGTCAAGTAAACTGAATTTCCAAAAGGAATAGACATCAAAGTACCTACGGTAACACCGTTCTTATGAGCAACGTCAGTCAGACCTGCAGTAGAACGAATCCAAGGTGAAGTCCAGTTTCCGTGGATATCAATGTATGACCACAAACTGAAGTTATCGCCCTCAAAGCAATAACGAGGAAGTGCCTTCCACTGAGCGGTAGGGTCGTCAAGCGGTGTCCACAGACACATCTTACGATCGCGTTTCACATTTGAATGAACCTGATAGTCGCCATCCTTAATACGTTCAAGTGGGCGAACACGTGAGATAAAGAACTGGTCGTCAATATCGCTGACGCCCTGTGGCTGCTTCATCTCGCCTTTCAACCACGCTTCAAGGTAGTTAGGCAGGTTTTCAAACTTAGCATCCTTAATGTCCAATGGGTGTGTCGGCGTACGCTGTGCACTCACAGTGAGACAGCTTGCCAATGCCAAGGATGCAAATAAAGTAATCCTTTTTCATGAAAAAAATGAATGTTTAGTTTATAAATGATTTTAGGTTTATACAGCCATACACGTATAGCCATATAAGGTTTGTTTTTCGTTGTTTAGCAATAATGCTATTTAAATGTAACTTGTTGTATTTAAAGTTTAGATGCTTTTAATAAGCTATAAGATTAGGTTAAAATATAAGTGCCAGAAGGAGTCGAGCTCCTTCCAGCACTTAAAGATATGTTTACTTGCAGATGAATTTCACTGTACGGAGGGTCTTACCGTCCTTCTTGACATTCACGACGTAAACGCCCTGAGCGCCAAGGTGGAGACGTACAGATTCAGCACCATTCACTGAAACAGCCTTGCTTGCAACCATCTGACCATTGGTAGAGAATACCTGAACGAGGTAGTTACCCGGTGTCTCTACGTCGAACAATACGTCACGATCGATAGCGTAAACCTTCATGTCAGCAGCCTCAGTGCCGTTGATACCTGTTGGATCAGCCTTCACCTTGATTACCTGGAAGGTACGAGTGTCAGAACCGTGAGCATTAGTCAAGGTCAAAGTAACCTCATAGTCACCAGCCTTAGCATACTTCAACTTCGCTGTACCAGCCATATCAGTACCATTCTGTGATACGATAGTAGCCTTCTTAGCTGTCCACTCTGCAGTAGTCTTCACCTGGAATGTACCAGAAACGAATGCGCTACCTGCATCGTATGTTGGAGCATCTGGAACAAGACTTGCAACACCTTCACCAGTACCAACCTTCAACTCGCCGTGAGCCAACTTAGCATTGCCCACCTTGCTTGTGAAGTAGTGACTTGCATCAGCGTCAGCCTCGAAGTCCCAATAAGCCTTCAAACCACCCTCTGTAGTAGAGGTAGATGTCATTGTCTGTGCAGCCTCAGCAGCTGAGATATACTTGTTGAAGAACTTAACATCGTCAATAACAGCGTTCATAGCAGCTGTGCTGTGACGACCAAGACTGATACCGAGGACGTTTGCATCCCACCAGCCATTGTTAACGAATCTCTCTTCGCACAAGCCTTCGCCATTTCTATCACCAATCTGCCAGTTGTGTGCCTTAGCTTCCTTACCATTGATATAGAGCATAGGCTTGGTATTAGTACCATTACCGTCCATAGCCAATGTGAAGTGTGTCCATGCACCTTGGGATGAAGTCAACCTTCCAACGCTGCTTGTACTCTGGAGAACCACCACCGTTCTTAGCACGGAGTGTCAACTCGTAAACACCAGTACTTGGATCGTATGTAGACCAGAATGTACCCCAGTTGTTCTGTGGCCAACCTGTACCTGGATCACGCATATCGACAATCTGAGTACCACCAGACAAGCTGTTGAACTTAACCCAGAATGCAAGTGACCAAGGCTGGTTGTTATTTGTCAAACCAAGCTCAGAAACCTTAACGCCTACTGGCTTCTCAAGTGTCTTGATACCTCTTGAACCAGAACCATCAGCCTTCTTACCCTCATACTTCATTGTTACCTCGCTGTTAGCAACAACCTCGATAGAAGTCTCGCTATCGTTAGCTGTAAGCTTGTTGATATGAGGAACAGCACCTACTGCATCAGAAGTAATCTGAACGTAGTTAGAGTATCTTACCTCCTTGCTTACGCGAGTACCATTCTCAGTTACATAACCAGTAAGAACGAGGTCGTAGAAACCAACCTGATTCAAACCGTTAACCTTGATTTCAGTAGTATTGTTGCTGCTTGCTACAGCTGTACCATTGTGCTCAATCTTCCAGTTACCAGCCTCGTGACGTGGGTCAACATAAGAGATTGTGAATGCCTCGTTTGGCTTGATAACAGACTTGTCAGCCTTGATTTCGTCGCTGTAGTCATAGGTTGTGAAGATGTCGTGATCCTCGCCCCAAGCGATATCACTCTCCTTCTTCATATCGAGAGATACTGCAGATACACCGAACTTAATCTTGCCCTGACCCTTAACGTCAACAGGAACTGAGTAGTACATACCTGCCCATGATGTTGTTACACCCATGAGGATTGGGTCCTTACCTTCCTGCTTAGCCCAGAGCTTGAAGAGAGAAGTCTTCACGTCTGTGTTGTAGCAAGGCTCACCAGATGCCTTATCGTTAGGCATGTTGAAGATAATCTTACCATCAACACCGTTCTTTGCAGAGTGCAAGAGAGCTGTCTTTGCGATTACTGGCTTTGCTGGAGCAGCGAATGTGCCACGAACGATTGAGAACTCACCGAGGTAGAGGTTCAAGTCAGCAGCATTCTCCATCTTCAAAGCAACGAGTGCAAGTGTCTTACCGTTCAAAGTACCATCAACAGTGATAGTCTTCTCAACCCACTTGTCCTCATCTGCCTCATCAGTAGAAGCGAGTACTGGATAAGCCTTCTCAGTGTTTACAGCATCCTCTGTTGTGAATACCAAAGAAGCATCCGCCTTACCACCCTTAACCTTATAACGGAAGGTGATAACGTCGCCTGACTTCAAAGCATACTTTGTCTTAAAGAGGTGGAGATACTCCTTAGAAGTAGAACCATGTACACGAACAGTAGAGCCGCCCATGTAAGCATCGTCCCATACGAATTCTGCATCAAGGCCGTTTGCAGGAACATCAGCTGCGGTACGACCGAGCAACTTGCTTGCAAACCACCAACGCCATGTTGGCAAATAGTCCTGTACACCTACGTTAGCCCATGGGCGATCGTTCTGACGCACACCACCGTAGTTGAAGAACTTACCGTTACCGAGGTTGAAGTAAGTGATGAATGGCTCAACAGCGAGATCCCAAGACATAGAACTACGTGCAGTCATCATCGCTGACATACCAGCGAAATCTGTGTTATCAGCATTGTAGTTCAAGCTGTTATTGATTGCAATAGAGTTAACTGGGTTACGTGAACCGCTTGAGAACCAACGCTCAGTACGCAACATATAAGTGCGCTGCTTTGTCTCAGCATCACTACCCTTCTCACCACGGCTCTCGAAGAACATATTCTGTGAGTGTGCACCCCAAAGACCGATAGAGATACGATGATTCTTCAACAAGGTCCAACGTGAACCGCTTCTTGGCTCACCACCCTGCATGTTGATACCAGCGTAGAGATCCAATGGGTCACGATTGATTTCCTCAGCCTTCTCTACTGACTGCTGGAGCAACCAATCAGCGTTCCAGTTATAGTTGAAGAAGAGGTTTGCAGCCTCGCTACCACCTTCACCGAAGATACTCTTGTTATTGTCGTTAAGACCCTGGTCGAAAGCAATACGACCCTGATCGTTGGTACCATCATACCAAAGATTCTCGTAAATTGGGTTGTAAGGCTTGATTGCCTTGTTAAGGTTTACGTGGAAATCTCTAAGTGCTCTTGTCACACGACCTGCACCGAAGAACTCAGTATACTCAGAGTTATAGCCGAGACCATCGTAACCAAAGTACTTCATGAAGTCAGCTGCATTCTGAACATTTGAAGTTGCGATGTTGTTCAAAGTTGTTCTCCAATCGCTCTTAAGGCTACCATAAGGAATACCAGCAACAGAAGAAACAGGCACACCATTCTTGTGTGCTACATCGAGCAACGATGCAGGGAATACGACCGAGACCACAGTTCCAATCACCCCAGTGAGTAACGTATGGCCACATTGAGAACACCTCAGAGTCGAAGACACCATCAGGAAGGGCGTTCTTGCTTGGCACATTCCATGGGAGCCATGCAAGGAGCTTCTTGTCGTTAGCCTCTGTGAGATCCTGACGAACCTGTGTAGCAACGTTACGGAAACGTGTCTTTGGCTTTACTCGAGAGATGAAGAAATTATCATCCTCATTAATTGTTGGGTTTGCCTTTTGACCAACTGCTCAGTTTGTTTGCAAACTGATGAGAGTCAAAGCCCCACGTAATGTAGTCGCTCTTGAGTTCCTGTGCCATCAAGGTAGATGGAATCAAGCAGCAACCGAAAAGAAGTAAATGAATTCTTCTCATAATTGATTTTGGGTTTAATGTTATTGAATAATTGAAAATCTAATTACCGTTTATATCTGCTTTCCTCTCTTTTTAGAGTGCAGGTTATGTCCAAGGACAATATTTTGAAGCAGTGCTGTCTGCTATCCTTTCTCACATGAGTCACTCACTATCGCCTTACGACGTAATCTTGATGAATTCCTCTGACCATCTTCATCTGATGTGCTAACGGCCCGCACGTGTTGTGCTAATGGTCAGCACCACCCGTGTTGATGCCTAATAGCCTTTCAAATGTTGCCGTATTGCGAGAAAATTATTCAATATAGACAGCGAAAAAACTTACCTATTTAAGCAAAACAAGGTTATCCGACTCGATTTTGTCAAGCCAGATAACCTTATTCATGTGATATCACTTATTACTTAATTGTAATTTTCTGTGTACGGATAACATTGTTGTTCTGCATCTTAACGAGGTAAACACCTGCTGGCAACTCATTTGTGTTGAATGACTTTGGATTAACCAAGCTCTTCACGGTCTGACCGTCAGTAGAGAATACCCATGCACGCTCAACGTTCTGGAATACTACCTTACCACCTGCAACTGTGAGCTGTGAAGCACCGCCAACAGCAGAAGAAGCAATATTAGTAGAACCACCCTCGAGCAACTCTGGCTCATCAGCAACACCCTGATCGTGGGTATCTGCCTTTGCACCACGAGCTGGATTAGAACCAGTGATGGTTACAGCGAAGTCGATAGCGAAGCCCTTATTGAACTTACCAGTTGGTGTCAAACCACCCTGGAACCAAGCATCACAGAATACGAGACGAATACGGCTCTTACCTGGCTTAGCATCTGTAGGAACCTGGAAGGTGTACTCATTCAACTGAGTAACCTGCTCAGGAACACCCTTACGAACCTTACCAAAGAATACTACGCACTCACCCTCAGCCTGATTGTCAGAAAGGTTCTCAGGATTGAACTGCTTGTCGCCGTTGAAGTCCATCCAAGCCTTACCCATACAGTAGCGGAGGTCGTCCTGACTGCCATCTGTACCTTGGAATGCCTGATAGCCCTGAATCTTCACCTTAACAGTTGCACCCTGCTCAACGATTAACTCGTGGTCAGCTGTTGCATCAACGTAGTTAGTCTGATTGCCTGCAGGACCTGCTGCTGTATAGTCGATGTTCTTTGTACCACCCTCTGTCTGGAACTTCTTAACAAAACGAATCTTACGAGCTGTTTCAGCACCAGCAGCAGACTCATCCAACTCAACAGTACTGTATGACTCTTCCTGCTGTGCAGGGGAGCTGAGACTGGTCAGCACGTGGAACAGCAATCCACTGAACCTTTGAATAGGTCTTCAAGTCAGTACTTACTGAACGTACACCAATGTATGGTTTGTCTGCAGCACTTGTAAACTGAATGTTAGGAATGTAAGTAGCCCACTGTGAAGTACGGCCTACCTCAGACACCTTACCATTCTCACCATTCTTATAGAGAATCTCGAAGTGGTCGATATTAGCCTCATCGTTGTAAACAGTTGGGTTGTTACCAGCCTCCTTATCGATGCCCCAAACAGCCTTAACAGAGAGAGAGAAGACTTAGTTTCTTCCTTCACCTGAACGGTCAAGTTCTTTACATTTGCTGGTGTAGCTGTCACGTCATCATTGAGCTCGAGCTTACCAACGAGAACATCGTAGTCAGGAGTAGCGTTCTTAACGCGCAAACCGATACGCTCAATCTTCTGACCAACAGCGATATCGTTCAGCTCAACCTTCTTCTCTGCCCAGCTTGCACTCTCGGTGTTACCCAATTCGTAAGCCTTCCATGAACCGTTCACGCGAACGATGAGAGAAAGTTTTGAGTCTGTATTACCAGCCTTACCAGTCTTGATAGCTACCTTAGCAACTACCTTACCAGCAGAAGGAGTGAGGTTAGTCTTAAAGAGAACAACGTCTGTAGCAGTTGCGTTGTTAACGCCCTTCAAGCGAAGTGCTGCACCACCGTTGTAAGCATCCTCATTAGTGAATGAAGGCTGTACGTCAAAGCTTGCGGTCTCTGTACCTGGCTGAACAACCATCCAACGATAAGTTGGAACTACGTCCTGTGCAGACATGTTATACCATGAACCTGCTGTCTTCTTTCCCTTATAGTGATAACGCTCACCAGCACCCGTATTGAAGTGGGTAGCGAAAGGAAGATTGCCAGAGATAGCTGTACGCTCTGGAATCCAAGAAGCAAGACCAGCGAATGTGCTCAGTGCAGGTGTGCTGCCATGTGCCTCAACCTCATTACCAAAGTTTAATCTCTGGACGAGCCAATGGGTTACGATTACCACCAGAGAAGGCACGCTCAAGGTGCGCCTGATAGTTATGCATACGAGACATAGCGTCGCCACCGGTGTTATAGCTCCAGAAACGACTTTCTGCATGCTCACCCCAAAGGCAGATACCACAACGCTTAGCGTCCTCATTCTTATTAAGGCTGTTCCAACGTCTGTTCATGCTTACCATCCATACACCAGCGTACAGACCATCAGCAGAACCCATTGTTCTCTCAGCCTCTCTAACTGAGGTATCCATATTCCAGCTAAAGTCATCACCAGAATAGTTCAACATTACCTCAGAGATACGCTCTTGTGGACTTGTACCCCACATATAGCTTGAGTTATAGCCAGTCAGACTTGAGCTGATTGTATAATACATGATTTTGAAGTCGTTGAAACCTTCAGCCTTCGCAATCTTGTAAAGCTCTTTATGGAATGCAACGTTGTCAGCATTCTGATAGTTGCTTGTGCTCTCCCAGTTATAGTTGATACCATCGAAACCGAGGAAGCGCATACAGTTGATGATTGGCTGTGTATAGCGGAACTTACCATCAGCATTTCTTCTCATAATGAAGTCCTGCCAGCTATTAGCCGCACCACCTGTTGTATGATCGAAGAACTTAATACCGGCGAAGATGCTTGTACCGTTACGGTGAGCAGCATCTGCCCAAGAACCCCGGAGCCCGGAACAAACCGTAGTTCCATGCACCGAAGAGGTTGGTATAGTTCCACATTGAGAAGTTATCGTTAGCAAATGTGCTTGAAGGATAACCACCGAGGTTCTTACCTGCACCACCAGGAATATTCATGAAGAGGTTACGATTCTCGTAAGTGTCTTGAATAAGACGGTCATTACGTGATTCGATATTGCGCTTCTTCACGTGAGTACGGATAAACTCAACCTCGTCCTTGATGCCCCATGCCTCAAGGTCGGCATCTGTAGGGATATTTGCGACCCTGCTCAATCAACTTTGCAAAGTTCTCCAACAAAGTCTGGTCACCAAGTTTTGAAAGGTCGTAGATTTGCGTAGAAGCTGTAGGAGACATATTTGTCTCGAGCTGCAGCACCCATTGGTGCCATAGACAACATTGCTGCTACTACCCACGCACTAAGAGTAAATTTTTTATTCATATAATTGTTTGTTTAGTAATGTTGTTAGGTATTTTAAATCCCAGCAGTAGAGTAACTGCTACCCCGCTGCTGGGATTAAAGTGTTTCGTTTTTTAAAAAACTAAGTCAATTAGAAGTTAGATGTAGTCTTATCCCAGAAGAGACGAGTTGCCATCTTGTCAGGACCGCCCAACGCTGGGATACCAGTGTTGTCAACATCCTGCTTAGTAGCGATGTCCTGTGTGCCAGGGAATGGCAGACGGTGCATGATGTCACCAGGGAAGAGGCTACCATCAGCCTCATCGATGTTCAGAACATCCAACTTACGTGGATAGCCAGTACGACGAAGGTCGTTCCAAGCCTCGAAACCATTAGGATAAATTGCAATATACTTCTGAGTGATAATCTTCTCAAGCTTTGTCTCCTGTGAATCGCTGTCGTTCCACTTAACACCAATAGTAATTGGAGAAGCAGCGTCAGGTGTGTCACCTGTTGGATCCTTGTAAACGTATGCTACAGGGTTCTCCTGTGCCATGTAAGTATCAACCCAAGCATCATACCAGTTTACACCAGAAGCACCTGTTGGGCTCTCACCGTCCATAGACTTCATCTCAGGATCCTCGCAGTTAGCATTGCGGATACCGAGCTCATAGAAGTGCTGTGCTGAACCACCCATGTTCCAACCACGGAGTGCACCCTCTGCACGGAGGAAGCAAACCTCTGCATACTTCATAATCTGAAGTGGTGCATTGCTGAAATACTGTGCGCTGAGCTTACTGAAAGCAATGTACTGGTTCTCATCATAACCCTGACCCTCACCTGGGTGTGTACCGGTACGAATACCGCAGATACGTGTGCCAGTGTTGGTAATCTCACCAGTCTTGTTGTTCTTAATCTGGTTAGAGTTCTTCTCAAAGAGGTACTTCAACCAAGGGTGATTGAAGGTCTTGAGAACAATCTCCATAGTTGCGCTCATACGAGCATCACCCCAATCCTCAACACCACACAATGGGTTAGAGAAACCGAGTACGCCTGGACGTATAGAAACCTCCTGACTTACGCTCTCGATAACGCCATCAGCAACAGCCTCCTCAGCCAACTTCTGTGCGCGTGCAGGGTCGCTCTTCACGAGGTGCATAGCAAGACGAAGCTTAAGAGAGTTTGCATAACGTGCCCAATTCTTCATTGTACCGTCAGCAACACCACCCTCATTCATCACGAGGAAACGTGTCTTGAACTCGTTAACGAGCTTCTGCTTGTAAGCAGCTGGCTTCTGATCGAAGTAGTGGAAACAAGCGATTGCTGTATCAAGGTTAGCGAGAACATCGTTGTAAACATCCTCTACCTTGTTATATGTATAAGGACCTACCTGAAGGTTAGTCTTCAACTCGCGGTAAGGCATAGGGCCATAAACGTCAGCTACCTCAACAGCCTGCTGATTGAAGAGCGTCAGGTAAGCTGCCTTCATCTCAGGGATAGCGTTTACCTTAGAATGGTTCAAGATTGGCACCATTGCAGTCTTCATCTCTGTGAATGAACCCCAAGCACCACCGTAGCACTTCTGGTCGATTGCATAAGAAGATGCAAGACGAATCTTAGAGTACTGGAAGAAAGTGTGAGGAACAACTGTGTACTCTGCATAGTTATCAACACCGAGAGAATACTGGTACTGATAAGCATGTGCACCAGGGTGCTCACCTCTCTTACCACCACGCATAGAGAACTGACCACCAACACCTGCGTCAAGGAGGTCCTGCATAGCTGTCATAGCATCGCCAGCTGCAGCAGCGTCAGTTGCTGCACGATAAGGAATGCTATCAACAGCACCACGAGCGGTCACCTTCTCAACATTCTTAGTTGTTGCGTTGAACTCATCACCGGGTTGTCATAGTCGAGACAGGACTGAAGTCCCAGTGCCGGCAATGCCATCGTCATGAGCACGATTATATGCTTACTTTTCATTGTCTTATTTCTTTAGATTGTTAATTATTGAAGTTCTGATTATGTTGGAGGGGAAACTGAAAGACATTCGTTTTGTGGGTATTCCCATCAGGACCGTTGCCCTTCAGTTTCCTTCCTTTATTAATTTTCCTTCACTATAGATATTTGGTTTAGAAGTTAGCCTTCAATGAGAAACCGAATGAACGTGAAGATGGCATATTGAAGCTCTCAAACGCTCCGAGACCATTCTGTGTAGACAGAGATACGTCTGGGTCTGTTGGTGCATCCTTATAGATGAAGAACAGGTTACGAGCGATGAATGAGAGTGTCAAGTTACGGTTCTGACCGAAGACATCACGGAAGGTGTAACCCAATGAAAGCTCACGAAGACGGAAGTTAGTTCCGTTGTAGAGGTAAGATGATGGGTTGCTTGATGCACCAAGTGCCTGATAGTAAGTCTGAACAGGAACGATACGTCCGCTACCATCGTTAAGCTCCATACCTGGAACGTTACCATAGTTAGTAGCTACGATATTGTTCTTCTCTGCATTCAAACGAGCATCAGCAGTACGCTCAGAAGCACCGATATAGTCAAGGTAAGCCTCTGTCAAAGAGAGTACCTTACCACCGATACGGCCATTGATGAGGAATGAAAGCTGGAACTCCTTATAGTTAAAGGTATTGGTCCAACCCATCTGCCACTTAGAGTTCATGTTACCGAGGAAACGGTCGTTAGAACCAGTCTTATCGAATGTAGGCTCACCCTTAGCAGTGAGAACGATATGACCATTAGCATCGCGCAAGAAGTCACCTGCATAGATGTCACCAATAGAACCACCCTTCTGGTAGATAACCTTAGCCTCACCTACAGTCTGCTGATACTTACGTGATGTACCATCCTTGTCATAACCAGTCTCAAGAATCTCGTTATCGTTGTATGATACGTTGTAAGAAGTACGCCAACGAAGCTTGTTAGCAAACTTGAAGTCGTAACCGATAGTTGTCTCGAAACCAGTGTTGCGAACCTTAGCAGAGTTCAACAACTCAGTGCTACCACCGAGAGAACCCAACTCCATGTAGAGGTTCTTCACAATTGTATTATAGAATGTGAAGTCGAAGCTCAAACGGTTGTTCAAGAACAATGACTCGATACCAGTCTCGAAAGAACCTGTCTCCTCAGGAATTGGAGAGAAATCGAGGTACTTGTTACCAGAGAGTGCACCTGTCTGGAGGTTGCGGCTCATCGCACCGTATGCCTTGTTAGGAATAGAGTTACCTACAGAAGAGTAAGAAACACGATACTTCAAGAAGTTAAACCACTCTGGCAACTTAACCAACTGGCTAACGATAGCGTTGGCACCAACACCGAAGTAACCATAGTTATCAGTGTCAATCTTACCGAGCTGCTTGAAGTAACGGAATGGACGATACCAGTCACGACGATAAGAAGCATCGAGGTAAACTGTTTCCTTCCAACCTACCTGACCAGTGAAGAGGTAAGAGCGGTCCCAGTTAGAGCTCTTGTCAGTGTTTGTTACACCATAGCCACCTGCACTGGTATCGAAGTAGTTAACCATTGTAGGCAGCTTACGCATAAGGCGATCATAGTATGTAGCTACAGCGTCTGTACCCTTTGACTCACCCTTAACAGTGTGACCAACGAAACCTGCTGTTGCAGATACAGAGTAGTCACCGAATGTCTTGTTGTAAGACAAGAGGTAGTCAGTATAGAATTCAGTTGTCTTCTCGTCAGAATCCCAGAAACGTCCGTAATCCTCCATAGAAGCAGGAAGGAAGGTAGTAGCGTAACGCAAAGAACGATTCTTGTAACGCAACTGGCTATAGTTAACACGTGCCTGGAAGGTCAAACCATCATAGATGTCAATGTTTGCCTGCAATGTACCGAAGAGACGGCTCTCCTTCTGCTGGCTGTTAGCCATGTTCAGCAACCAATATGGGTTGTTGTTAGGATGAGAGAGGAACGCCCACTCCTGCTGAGGACCAGTAAGAGTTGTACGAGCACCCTGTGTCCAAGCGAAGTTTGAACCATTCAACTTATAGTAAGAACCTGGGTTAGAAAGCCACTGACCCTCTGAGATCATGTAATGATCACGGTAGTAATCCATGTTGATGTTCTGAGGTGTGGTGTAGAGATGGTAAAGTGGGTTACCAACAGTACCACCACCAGGACGGTTCTTTGTCTTAGACTCAGTATAGTTCAGCGAAGCATCAATGTGCAAACGCTTGAAGAAGTTATAAGTCTGACGGAAGCTGATAGAGTTACGGTTGTAAGAGTTGTTACGCATCATACCTGTCGCGTGGCTGTTTGCCAAAGAAACGTATGTACGTGCAATCTCAGTACCACCAGAGAGTGAGATAGAGTTGTTAGTTGTCACACCAGTACGGAAGAAGTCAGCCACGTCGTCACCTGCTGAATTACGGAGGTAAACGTTATGACGACGTGCCATAATTGGGTTCTTCTGTGCGTCAACACCAATCTGCTCCTCTGCATAACCTACCCAACGCTCATCCAATGGTGAACGCAAGATGAGGTCGTTGCTTGAACGGTCTGCAATCTTACCACCCCAGTTGTTCAGTGACAACGCACCTGTTGTTGGGTCAACGGTAGAACCGTAAACCTTCTGAATCTTTGGAGTCAACAATGGAGAGTCGAAGGTGATGTTTGAAGTAACGTTGATATCAACCTTACCCTCACGACCCTTCTTTGTTGTAATCATGATAACACCATTGGCAGCACGTGAACCGTAAAGCGCAGCAGCGTTAGCACCCTTGAGGACGTTGATTGACTCGATATCGTCTGGGTTGATCAATGACAATGGGTCAGAGCCCTCAGATGTACCCGTTGAACCGAAGCCCGAAGCGTCCATACCCTGCTGACCACGAATACCATTACTCATTGGCACACCGTCAACAACGATAAGTGGAGAACTGTTACCGAGGATAGAGCGGTTACCACGAAGAACAATCTTTGAAGCACCACCGGCACCACCGGCACTTGGAGTAATTGTAATACCAGCTACCTTACCCTCAAGAGAGTTAGCAGCATTAGGATCCTGCACCTTCATGAGTCCTCTGCCTTCACCTGCTGGGTAGCGTAGGTAAGAGACTTCTCCTTACGCATAATACCCATGGCGGTAACAACGACCTCGTTCATGGTGTTAGCTTCCTCCTTCAATGTAACATTGATTGTGCCCTTACCACCAACAGGGATGGTCTGTGCAGAATAACCAATGTAAGAGAAGACAAGCTTCGCATTTGCGGTTGTATTGAGGGTGTAGTTACCATCAATATCCGTTACTGTGCCATTAGTGGTACCCTCAACGAGGACGGTAGCACCAATAAGCGGTTCGCCGGCAGCGTCAACGACACGACCGGTCACTTTGTGATTACCATTCTGCTGTACAGACTGTACTGCAGTGCTGGTATTTGTACCTGCGTAGACACCTGTAGGTGCCAATGCCAATGATAGAGCAAAGGCAGCCGAGAAGTACAGATGCTTCTGCTTTGTTTCTTTAAAGATACTCATCAGGTTAGGTTTTAAACTTTTATTTATTTATTTTCCTAATTTTGTTTCAATTGATATTGGGTAATGCCAAAAGTTCCATCTTGTTTTTTACACCTATATATAATAAGGTGTAGTTTTTTGGGGTTTTCTTGTTCACATCTCTTTGTCTCCTTTCAAGCTCTAACTTACTTAGTCACAGGCGTTTATTAAGAAAAACTGCGTCTTTCCTAAACTCCTGAACACCAGCTCATTATGCTCTATTCAGCTCACGGTAAATAAGATTGTGTCAAACGGCATCTACAATCCAAACAACTAAACTACTAATAATACTTACTTTAACATTAATATTTAACATTTATAAACATAGAGTAGACAAGTGAACGGGTTGACAAGTAGACAAGGGGCTTGGTAGAAAGATAAAGAATAGACAAGGTAAAGGGAAGACAGAGTAACATGAAAACAGGACGAGGTAAAAAAAAGACAGAGTAACAAGGAAATAGGATAAAAAGGAAAGACAGAGTAACAAGGAAACAAGACAAGATAAAAGAGAAAACAGAATAAAAGAAAAGACAAAGTAACATGGAAAACAAGACGAGGTAAAAAGAAGACAGAGTAACAAGGAAACAAGATAAAAGAGAAAACTGGATAAAAGGAAAGACAAGGTAACAAAAGAACAAAAGCAAATCGGTCATTATAACCTCTTACTGCCTTAAGACAATAAGAAATCATAATGACCGATTCGTATTTATATAATCCGAACGTTATCGGATGATAGTATTAATAGTTTTGTACCAAACGGCTGGCACAACCCTGATTTGGATCTGATGCTTCTTTGAACGAAATTCCAATAGCTAAAGGCGTAATTTTAACATGAAGCATTGAATTACCTCTACGTGAGGAAGTTGAATAATTACCATGTCTACCCCATTCTTTTAACGTGCCTGTATTACTCGGTCTCCAAGCTGTGAGTGGGATAAATACGGCTCCACTATTTCTAACCTTTTCAAATGTTGTTTCGTTTGCATCTGCATTTGACCAATGACCAAAATTACCAAAACTCGTAAACAATGCCTTAGCCTCTGAAACTTTCATATCATCAGGGAAGATAAGACAACCACGCAACCATACAGGGTCGTCAGCACGCTCCGATGTTGCTTTGATATGACATCTTGCCCATTTAGCAGCAGGTTTTACGCCAGGTTCTCTCCATACTCGATTATTATGTGGCAAAGCAATATTGATTTCATCAGACATAAGATACTTCCACTCGTCTGCAGTCATGACACGTGTATCTTTGTTTCCAACTCTCAACTTACGACCATAGTCTTGCTCATTTACTACTTGATCACTTGAAGCAGTAAAACTATTATTGAGCAATGTTGGATTGTTGAGAGTTCCCCATGAAGGCAAATCGAAAAATTCGATACTTTTCAGGAGAAGCATATAGTTTACCCCCCACCTCTATAGTTTCAATATTAGAATCTGCATTTTTTCTAAAAGTTTTTGGAATTGCCATCTCCCACTGCTCTGGTGCTAATTGATAGTAACCTGGCTGTACAGTACGTTTAGCAGTGACTTTAAGTGCAACATCCTTCTTCCATCTGATGAGAGAATTTGCCTTGAGATTTCTTGTATTCAAGTTGTATGTATAGGTTGCGATAGGCATAACATACTGCACATTACCATTGGTAATAGCTACATATTTTCCATTACCAACAGAGAACTTCGCCTTAGACCCTTTATTATCATAAACAAATGACTTGCTTGCATCATAGTTGCGTGTCTGTGGCTTTTCAGTAACTACACTCGTATATGAACCAGCATAATAGCCATCGAAAGATGGAGTTACGTTACCAGGAACGAAGGTCACATAAAAGTCAGTCTTACCATCATTAAAGAAGATGTTCTCTTCTGGGTCAGCCACTATACCAATCTCAGAAACGCCTGTTACGGTTCCGTTTGCCAAGTTAACTTTTGCAGAGCGATAGACACCCTTACCACGAAGTCCAACTTTGGTTATCGTAGTGCCGTCATTTGCCTTGATGTTAAAGTGAGCTACAGCAAACACATTTGACAACTTAACATTTTCATCCACTGTTGCCTTTCCATTAGAAACGCTAACCTTAGCCTCACCTGTCAATACACAGTTACGCTTTAAGTCAGCAAGGTTACCCGTCTGGCTTGTAAGATCGATATTGATAGAACCAGCATTAGCCTCCTCGTCGCTGATTGCTCTGTCAGCACTACCATCAGCGGTCTTACCAATATAGAAGAAACGATACTTTGTACCAGTTGTCAAACCACTCGCTGGTACCTCTCCCTCAAACTCACCACTGAGTCCGTTACGTTTTGTTGACTTTAATGTAAGCTTGCTCGCCACCTTCTTACCCGCACTATTGGTTGACACAAACAATAGCTGGTCACCTGTCTCCCACTTCCATGGACTCGTAGCTGCATCCGCCTCGCTCAACTCAGCGCGTGTCGCAGCAGCATCATCTTCCGAACCTGCTGATACTGTAAGGGTTACCATCTTCTCTTTTTGCTTCTGGTGACTCAAAAATCATCAGAAGAACAAGAAGCAGTAAAGATTGATATTGCCATGCATAATAGAGCTGGCAAAAGAATTCTCTTTTTCATCCTTTATTTCTTTAATTACGTATTAAAATTCTTGAGTTAATTCATTTTTACCTTATGTAGAATAATGAACTCGTAGACGAGTAACATGTTATCTACAAAGAAAGTTTACCGTTAACAGATCTTTTTAATCCTGTTGACCTGTATTCCAAGCATCACTTGGGTCCTCACTGACATTCTTATTGTCAGTCTCACCAGTCACGCTACTACAAATCATAGACTCTGTGTCCATGCTAAAGCTCGTACACAATGGTTTCTGATAGGCTTCTTTCACGCCTTTGGCAATAGTTTCTAATGCCATCATTTCATTTTTTTCATATCTTTTCTGATCTTGTAAAGTTTATATCTTGAATACAAATAAATAAGGTGATAAACACCAAATAATTTGCATATTTTTTTATAATTGTCGTTATTTCGGGTGCAAAATTAGTTATTTATTTTATTGTACACAAAATTTTTTTTAGAGTATTTAACACTTACTACATGTGATAAAAATAATCAAATAATCTACCAAATTAAAACGTGAAATAAGCTGCTACCATTGAAATATCTGTTATTTTTACATACCTTTTCATTTGTATAAGAAAAAAATAAGTAAAGGCATTTTTTTATTTATATTTTTATATCGCTTAGGTTATATCCTTAGCCTTCAAAATGACTATCTCACAGCCTTAATGAATATATAAAAACGCGGGGTTATAAATTATAAAGTTGGCAAGCGAAGCATATAACTTCAAATATGCAATAACAGCCCTTTTGCGTTTTATAAAAACATTCACCGACAAGTTTACATGTCATTCTTGCTTATTTCTTTATTCTGTCTGTCAAAGAAAATCAAAAGCCAAAATTCAGAAGGGTATAAATAGCATTCGAATTGACGCCCTTTTTGGCTTGCAAAAGATGCCCTTTAAGCCTCTTACTAACGCCCTTTTTGAAGTCCAATTAAGCACCTTTTTGAAAAACCATTTCTGCAACTATCTGATAATAAAAGGCTTACGAGGATGCTCAAAATACTCATTTTTAGCCCTTTCCTTCGCCTTTTCCTTGAATATTTTGTAATTATATTTCATAATGTTAGGTGAGTGGATTCTCTCACAGAAGGACCTCCCCCAACCCCTCCAAAGGAGGGGAGCTACCTAACGGAGTGATAGAGAAAACTAAATAAGCCTACCTGCTATCGCCTTACTCTTCAAATCTTTATCCGTCAAGTAACTCCCCTCCTTTGGAGGGGTTGGGGGAGGTCTCTGTGTTATCAATAACCTTTAGGTTTCTGTGCGTCCATGGACTCTGTTCTTCTGTGCTATCTGTGAGAAAATAAAGAAACAGCTACTCTATCAAAGCATTCTCTCACAGATGACACAGAGGAACAGAAAAGAACAGATTTCCTTTTTACACACTGAAACGCTCAGAGACCTAAAGGTCAGAGAACTCACAGAGTTATAGTGAACGAGTTTACAAGTGGACGAGTGAGAGAGTTGACGAGTTGCTTGTGCTGATTTTCTGTTTTAACGCTCTGTGTTATCCATAACCTTTAGGTTTCTGTGTGTCCTATAGACTCTGTTCTTCTGTGCTATCTGTGAGAAAATAAAGAAACAGCTACTCTATCAAAGCATTCTCTCACAGATGACACAGAGGAACAGAAAGAACAGATTTCCTTTTTACACACTAAAACGCTCAGAGACCTAAAGGTCGGAGAACTCACAGAGTTATAGTGAATGAGTTGCTTGTGCAGGATTTCTGTTTTAACGTTCTGTGTTATCAATAACCTTTAGGTTTCTGTGTGTCCTATGGACTCTGTTTATCTGTGCTGTCTGTGAGAAAATAAAGAAATAGCTACTCTATCATAGCATTCTCTCACAGATGACACAGAGGAACAGAAAGAACAGATTTCCTTTTTGCACACTGAAACGCTCAGAGACCTAAAGGTCGGGGAAAGCACAGATTTATAGTAAACAAGTTGCTTGTGCTGATTTTGTGTATTAACGTTCTGTGTTATCAATAACCTTTAGGTTTCTGTGCGTCCATGAACTCTGTTTATCTGTGCTATCTGTGAGAAAATAAAGAAACAACCACTCTATCAAAGCATTCTCTCACAGATGACACAGAGGAACGGAAAGAACAGATTTCCTTTTTGAACATTGAAACGCTCAGAGACCTAAAGGTCGGAGAACTCACAGAGTTATAGTGAACGAGTTTACAAGTGGACGAGTGAGAGAGTTGACGAGTTGCTTGTGCTGATTTTCTATTTTAACGCTCTGTGTTATCCATAACCTTTAGGTTTCTGTGCGTCTTATGGACTCTGTTCTTCTGTGCTATCTGTGAGAAAATAAAGAAACAGCGACTCTATCACAGCATTCTCTCACAGATGACACAGAGGAACAGAAAGAACAGATTTCCTTTTTGCACACTCAAACGCTCAGAGACCTAAAGGTCAGAGAACTCACAGAGTTATAGTGAATGAGTTGCTTGTGCAGGATTTCTGTTTTAACGTTCTGTGTTATCCATAACCTTTAGGTTTCTGTGCGTCCTATGGACTCTGTTTTTCTGTGCTATCTGTGAGAAAATAAAGAAATAATAACCTTTAGCTTTCTGTGCGTCCTATGGACTCTGTTTATCTGTGCTATCTGTGAAAAAATAAAGAAACAGCTACTCTATCAAAGCATTCTCTCACAGATGACACAGAGGAACAGAAAGAACAGATTTCCTTTTTACACACTCAAACGCTCAGAGACCTAAAGGTCAGAGAACTCACAGAGTTATAGTGAACGAGTTTACAAGTGGACGAGTGAGAGAGTTGACGAGTTGCTTGTGCTGATTTTCTGTTTTAACGCTCTGTGTTATCCATAACCTTTAGGTTTCTGTGCGTCCTATGGACTCTGTTTATCTGTGCTATCTGTGAGAAAATAAAGAAACAGCTACTCTATCAAAGCATTCTCTCACAGATGACACAGAGGAACAGAAAGAACAGATTTCCTTTTTACACACTCAAACGCTCAGAGACCTAAAGGTCAGAGAACTCACAGAGTTATAGTGAACGAGTTTACAAGTGGACGAGTGAGAGAGTTGACGAGTTGCTTGTGCTGATTTTCTGTTTTAACGCTCTGTGTTATCCATAACCTTTAGGTTTCTGTGCGTCCATGGACTCTGTTTATCTGTGCTATCTGTGAGAAAAGAAAGAACAAACTACGAATTACGCGAATGCCACAAATCATTATCACAACAAATAACTTGTTAACTCGTAAACTTGTTAACTCGTAAACTAAAAAGAGGAGGTGTATCAATTTTGACACACCCCATCTTGTTTATAGTGGTTAAGAAATAAATTTATGATTACGCAGCCATCAGTTACCATTAATGCTTACGGCCGTTGGCATCAATAATATTGCTGAATGCTTCAAACTTAGCGGCATCAATTGGTTGCGTTTCATCATTATTTTCTGCTCCCACATATACGGGACGGATATTGCTGCCTTGATCTTTTGATGGTACGGCGATATTCATTTTGAATGCAGCACCAAAGAAGACACCATGTGGAATGGAGTAGGTTGTACTTTGAGATGTATAGTACTGTCCATAGAATCCGCTGTTATAGGCAACATGGCGGAACTCTACATAAGCACTGCTTATTGGACGACGTCCACCAATAGGGAGGAACAAACCTTGATTAGCCAGAACAAGTCCCGTCACATCTTGATATTTCCATATCTTTCTTCCCGTTGGGAATTTTGGTGCCGTACCACTTAGCTTTGTATCACTGAAGTAAGCTCCATAGATTTTATTACCCTTATCGGTGTAACAATAAGCAGGAAGTATCAAATTTGCCTTAAACAAAGCTTTATAAATTGCATCAGACGGATACTGATAATGATAGTGATGGTGCCCATCTTCGGTCCAATATTTCACGATATCTCCATGCGTAGCATTTTCTCTATCGGTGATAGCTGTTGGATTAACAAACTCGTTTCCTCTACCATTATAAAATTTACCTGCAATATCATAACGACTGATACCTAAGAGGTAATAGACATCCTTAAACTTCAGTGCATCCTTAATGACACCCCACTGGAAGAGGTCTATATCTTCCTCCGTCTGTGTGAATCTACCAGTGTGATCGTTAATAAACCAGTTTTGCGAACCTAATCCATCATATTTTATATTCTGATTATCTGCTCTGTTAACACTCGTTGGATTCTCACCATAGCTGCTTATCCACCATTGTGCTGGTGCGATACCCCAATACTCAGCTGAGCCAGTCTTATAATGTATAAAGTTACCCGTTGCCCACTTCACATTATTTACTTCAACGTATGGCTGTGGAACAGTCTTCTCAACAGTGATGACAGAACGATAGTCATAGTCGGTCTCAAACTTCTTGGTAGCAGTCTTTGTAAAGACACCATGTTGCGTGTAGAGCGTTATAGTAAACTTTGTATCGGCATTCTCAGCCAGCAGTGCTACCCATACATAGCCGTTCGTAAGTTGCAATTTCGTCTTGTCTTTATTGGCAATCGTAATTGCATATTCTTTTTCATCACTCGTACCGACAAATTCTCCGTTACTGAGGTTGAGCACATCATACGAACGCAGTCCATTGATTTTCACACTGTCAACATCTACAATCTGTCCGCTACTACTGGGGTCGCCAGTGACCATAAATTTCAATCCCCAGATAGCTATCTTACGATTTAGATTTGGTTTTAGCTTGATGTCTTCCCTATCAACAGGTACAGCCTTTAGTTCATCGGTACCCCAATTAAAGTCGAACTTTCTGTCAATGGTTTCTAATGTTCCGTCCTGTTTCTTTAAATCAAGTGACACAAAGTTTGTTATTCTTGATGATTGGTCATGATAAGAAATCGTCACACCTTGATTAGATTCTGAAGTTATGATATTACTTACCAGACCGATAGAACCTTCGAGCAGACCACTGCCAGGATAGAAGAAAGTAAAGATATCACCTTTCTTCACCCTGTAATGACTTTCACCTTTCCACGATAGGTAGTTTGCGTGGTACCATCACCAGTCGTCTCTATCAAACTATAGGTTGTTTGTTTGCTATTATTATTGTCTGAGAGATTATAAACAAAGAGTTTGTCGTTCTTAGCCCACTTAGAAATGACATTGTTATTGTCATCAAGTATTAGCTGCCGCGTATCTGGACCAGACCCTCGGTTGTTATCAACTGTAACGACTATGTTGTTAACATATCCATCAACACCTGAAACAAGTGCATTATTGTTCTCATTATCGCTACATGCCACAAGCCCTATCATGGTCAGCACACCACACAGGGATAATAAATCATACCTTTTCATTTCCGCTTCTCTATTTAAAGTTCATCATTCCACGCTTGATCCTCCAAGCTTTGATCATGCTCAAAAGGGTCTGGCTTTGCTAATTTGTCCTCTCCTCCATGTCTTGGACTACCTTTGCCAAGACCTTCACTGCCAGCAAGCAAAGGAAAGTCAATACAAGTGGTGAAAATCGCACAGGTTGGTCGTTTGTAAAGTTTATCCATAAAAAAAATGTTTGTAGATATACATTAAGGCAATCCTTTTTGTTGGTTAGGAAGGCTATTGAATGTTTATCTGAGGTTTATAATTGTATCAATTGAATGTTTTTATTTTAAAATCCTATTGTACATTTAAAGATTAAGACAGTAAGTTAGGTTTTTTATTATTAACGCTTGTAAAAATAGATATAAGATTCTTTGGTGTCAAGTGATGATATACAAAAAAAGGTTAAGAGTAAAAAACTAATACATAAAAAGGGAAAAGCCTATTTGGCTGACAAGGTTTTGATTGACGAGGTCACAAGTTAGCAAGTGAACGAGTTGCTTGTGCTGAATTTGTGTTTTAACGTTCTGTGTTATCAATAACCTTTAGGTTTCTGTGCGTCCTATGGACTCTGTTTATCTGTGTTATCTGTGAGAAAATAAAGAAACAGCGACTCTATCACAGCATCCTCTCACAGATGACACAGAGGAACAGAAAGAACAGATTTCCTTTTTACACTCTCAAACGCTCAGAGACCTAAAGGTCGGAGAACTCACAGATTTATAGTTGACGAGTTAACAAGTGGACAAGTTAACCAGTTGCTTGTAGACGGGGTAAATAAAAGACAATGTAACAGATGAACAAAATTCTTTTTGGTAACAAGTTAGCAAGTTGACCAGTTGCTTGTAGACAGAGTAAATAAAAGACAAAGTAACAGATGAACAAAGTTCTTTTTGATAACAAGTTAGCAAGTTGACCAGTTGCTTGTGCTGATTTTGTTCTTTAAGGTTCTGTGTTATCAATAACCTTTAGGTTTCTGTGCGTCCTATGGACTCTGTTCTTCTGTGCTATCTGTGAGAAAATAAAAACAAAAAAAGCTACTCTATCAAAGCATTCTCTCACAGATGACACAGAGGAACAAAAAAAACAGATTTCCTTTTTAGCACACTCAAACGCTCAGAGACCTAAAGGTCGGAGAAATCACAGATTTATAGTTGACGAGTTAACAAGTGGACAAGTTAACCAGTTGCTTGTAGACGGGGTAAATAAAAGACAATGTAACAGATGAACAAAATTCTTTTTGGTAACAAGTTAGCAAGTTGACGAGTTGCTTGTAGACAGAGTAAATAAAAGACAAAGTAACTGATGAACAAAGTTCTTTTTGATAACAAGTTAGCAAGTTGACCAGTTGCTTGTGCTGATTTTGTTCTTTAAGGTTCTGTGTTATCAATAACCTTTAGGTTTCTGTGTGTCCTATGGACTCTGTTCTTCTGTGCTATCTGTGAGAGAATAAAGAAAAAGCGACTCATAGAGCCGCTTTTATATGTTGTTGTTTCTTTATTATTGCCAAGCTGGAGTTTTCAGCCAAGGGAGGAAATAATAAGAAGCACGTTTGTTACGAGTATTTTGAACATCCTGCGAAATACCATTAAGTCTAAATTCTGCACTTTCCGACTTCAACTCATACGCACTGGTAGCATTTTTGGTGTTAAGCCAATAATAGCCCAATGGGATTGTACGTTCGATGATATCTTTCTTATCCAATCGCTTCCAGAAATCCTCATGACACAAGTAGTAACCAGCTACATTAAATGACAAATTATAGTTCGGACCAACATAATACGCTTCAACCTTTACGTTGCCCGATGTCGCACGAGCAGTTGGGAAAGTCATTCTGACAGCTACCTTATAATTATTTGTTGGATTAGGATCTCTGTTATCAACAGGCTTCATATACATAATTCCATACAAAACCCGACTTCCTTGTACTGAACAGAACCAGTTGTCGAACTTTCTCTGTTTACCATTCAAGTCTACGTAGTCGCGATGTGAACCCATTGTAAAGCATGGGCCATAGCCCTCACCGGCATTGAAAGGAGAGGTATTACCTAACTTCTCATTCTTGTCTATCTGTAACTTAGGGTTATTGAAGACAGGAATAAACTCAGAGTACTTAGGTAATCTATAAAGTTTATTGTTCAAAGATGGGTAATTATTATCGATTTTTTTGTTCCTTCAGCGATACTTTCAGCATCAGTTCTAACCTTCTTCAGTATAGCGTTTCCTTGCTTGTAAGCCCATAAACGCTCAAAAGGTAATATCGGACGCATTATTCTCAGCGTCACATTATAGCTGGAACCTTTCTTAAGCTCATCACTGAAGCTCGCCAACATATATCTATTACCCATATAAGGAACCCATGTCTTAGGGTCTTTGGTGTAGGTAGAGTAGTCATAAGTAAAGTTCGTTCTTTCCGCATTAGTTACATCAACCTTACCGAAAAGCAAGGTTTCATTGACAATACCACCATAAGAACTTGTCTTCTTATAGTCAACAGGCATCAAACAGAGAAGGAAGCCACGATTTGTCTTCGTATTAGCTGCAGCTGTACCAGACTTCTTATAACCATTAAAATAGATATACTTATCGAGGTCGCCCTGACCTTGACGAAGTGAACCATCAGCTTTTGCCGACTCATAATTAAGTTTGATGTTAGTGGTGTAATGTCTTGCATTATACTTTTCGTAAATAGCTGAGATGCCACTTATAGCCTTTACACTGTTTGGCTCCCAATAAGAAGACGCCAGGTCTGCATCGTCAGTAACGTTATTTCTAACATCGAACTTATAAGTACCCGAAGAGCAGAACGCATTACTCTCTAACGTAACCTCACGGTTAACCCTTGTATCGAGTCCCAAACGATTCTCCAAAGAGAGAACCATGAAAACACCCTGTGGCTTGAACACCATCTTCTTAGACGCATCGCTGAGCTTAAGTTTGTTTCCAGTTTTTACGATACGACGCCATGTGGTTGCAAAAGGACACGATGTTGTAAACTCCTGACCCTTCTCTATGACGTTGATAGTGGTTTCGGTATTCACTTCTAAATTGTCACCCTTCTTTTCACCACCACCCATAAAGGACATGATATACCACTCGCCACTTGCCAAATTGCTTTGAGTCGACAATTTATTTAACAAGAGTTTTATTGTTGAACTCTCTTTTGACACGGTCCAATTCGCCTCTACTACTTCTTTCGTGCGACTTGTTTTATTGTAGAGAACGACAAGCGACGGCATCGTCTTCTGTGTAATATTTAACTTTGGGTATAAAACTGTCTTACCACTGATATTCTCCTCAGTAGCCTTAAAAGGCATATTCGCTCTTGTCGCAGGTTGATTACTTGGAGTTTCAGTACTTGCTTCTATGTCTACATCATAAGTCGTTAATGCTTTTGTAGATGTAGTTGTGCTTACACTTGATTCGTAGTCTGTAGTTGTTTCGCTACACGACAAGCATAGCAATGAGGCTAAGATAGCCAATGAAAATACTTTGATAGACATTTTTTTAATGTTTCTGTGTTTGTTCTAAAATTCCGTTGTTTGCTAAATCTGCAATCAGTATAAAATTACTTTATACCAAAGAAATGTGCTGTAGACCTACTGATCATCAACATCACCCGTCAGATCTCCACCATAATTAATGTCTTCCACACTTGCTTCTGGTCCTGAAGCTGCTAATAAAGGTGTTACCTCAACAGATAAAATATTAATACAAGGAGCAATATACTTCTTGCCTTGATTTGCCAATAAAAGGCTTGTTTGTTTGTGTTTGTTTTTTAATAACATGTTATTCCTGTGTTAAACTTGATAGTAAACTTATTGATGTAATCTGCAACCGCAAGTTGCCTATATATTCTTCTACCGTCAACCCAGCCACTTTGGGTTATTTCTTAATACTGTAAGTAAAATCTTAGAGCAGTACGAATTGCAAAGATACAAATAAATCAGGGAAAACCTATTAACTTGTTGTCATTTTTTTACACATTGCTTGTAGCAATAAAGCACAGCTAACATTGATATTCTGAATTATGACGTACTGATGAGAACTTCGTTTGAATAATTATGAGCTGTTATTATAGCAGTAACCATAATTATGAATTATAAATTAATTCTCCTACTATTTTACTGTTATTATGCAATATACGCTATTATATACCCATTATATGAAAAAAATATTGTACCTTTGCACCCGAGATTTATAAAAAGATTAAAAAGGGTAACGTATTCCACATCGATTACCTAATTTATTAGGACAACAAAAATAAGTATGAAGAAATCAAGTTTATGGTTCCTGCCATTAATTCTATTATTGGCAGTAACATTATTTTCAGGATGCTCTAACGAAGTAAACTCAACTAATGAAGATGATGACAATGCACCTGCTGATGCACGTGGAAGTTTAATCTCTTTCCAATTAGGAGCGTCAGATTATAGTAATAGCACTGCTACAACACGTGCCACAAGCGAAAACGGCAATGGTCGTGTCGTATCGACTTCAACAGAAAAGCTCGGCGACGGCTTGGAGGCTTTGGTTGAAGTAGTTGAAAATCCTGCAGCTAAAGCTGTTACACGTACTACATCAAATGCACCAGCAGGCAAGTACACAATCTTAGCTTATAAGGATGGTGTGCAGAAGGCAAAGTGGGTGCTGAACTATACTGGTTCCACTTACACTATGGCTGAAGGCAAAGCAGAGCAGTATCTCCCTGCAGGTGCCTACCAGTTCTATGTATTCAATGACAAGGTTACTTTCTCTAATAACAAGATTGTAAAGTCATTGGCAAATGCAAACGAAAATGCTTTGTATTATGAGGGTACTGTTACAGTCCCTAACGCAAGAAAGCATAAGTTGTCTTTCACTCTGAACCCTGTATTCGCTAAGGTGTACTTTAAGATTAAGGGTTATAGCAACGCTGCCTTCAAAAACGATATGAGCGGTACCTTCGAGTATGCTGCAAGTACAATCCCAAGTACAGAGACTTTTGACCCTACTACACAGAGCAGTACTTCTGAGAACAACACTTCTGCGGGCTCAATTGATGTAGGCTCTTTCACAACTAATAAATCTGACAATGTTAAGACCTCTTATATCATAACAAATAATGGAACCTGCTTCCTCCCAGGAACAGATGTATCAAAGTTGAACTTTAAGTTCAGAAATACAGCTGGTGGTACTGTTTATGGTAAGGCTGTTGCTGGTAAGACTTTGAACATTACAGAGGCAATCCCTGGTAATCTGGAGGCTGGAAAGAGCTACACGGTATTTGTTACTATTTATTATTCAGCAAATATTTGTTTAGTGATGGTACCGTTGGTACATTGTTGAGCAATAAGGGTAAGACTCCTGTTGGCTTGGTTCTGAATGATAATGCAAGTCTTGGTGATAAATTAGCGATTGGTATCTCTAATGTTGGTAATTATGCATGGTCTACCCTTGGTAGCGCAGGTCGTGGCGGTGTTGCTAAGACAAATTACTCTTATGACATTTATGGTCTAAGAAAAGCCATTGCAAATGCAGATGGCGACAAAGAAACATGGGATGGAAGCTATACAACAACCCCAAGAAATGAAGTAAAAGCAAATCACACTGGTTTTCCAGCGTTCTATTATGCTGCAAGATATAAGGCTCAGGTAAATGGAAAAGACTGGTACTTGCCTGGTGCTGGTGATTGGGACAAAGCCTTGAAGTTCTTTGGTATCTCTGATGCTGCGGCAGGTTATACTAAAAATCGTCAAACAAAGCATGAATGGCCATCTGGCTTAGGCTATCAGTTAGTAGAAATCTTATTCTATCAGGCTGGAGGAGATGCATTTTACGATTGGTATTGGACTGCAAATGCGTGGAACTCTGCTAATGCAGCAGCAATAAGTGTACTTATTTATGATAATACAAACTCTGAAAAGGTACATTTTGGTGGTGCAGGAAAAAACAATACAGCCCAAGTACGTGCATTCATCAAGTACTAATCTGTAAGCAGAAACTTACGGTTATAAATCTAAGATAGGAGCTAAACGCTTTGACAGCGTTTAGCTCCTTTTTTGATTCTCCCGTTAAATGCGTGGATGCTTTTCGTATAGCTTTGACGGAAAAAAACAAAGGTTATTCAATAAACAAAAAAATATAGTCAAGACGCTCAATTGTCTATTCTATTATTATCCTCCAAGACCGTCCCCTTTTTTTCCATTTTAATACTTCAAAAAAATATAGATAAGGCTCTGAAAAAAATCATTACATAATTTCGAATAAAATACCTATAAATAAAGACAAAAAACACGTGTAAAAAAAGCAAGTTTGCAACTAATAGAAAAATCAGTTAGTTATAAAGATGTGAAAGAAAAGGTGCTTAATTGGACTTCAAAAGGGCGTTAGTAACACTCCAAAAGAGCATCTATTGCAAGAGGATGTGTACATTTTGACACAACCTCGTTATAAATTATGAATTAAAAAGTGTTATCTTTGCACCTGCTTAAATTTATTTTTTTAGATGAACAAACAGTTTTTTTATTAGCTGCCTTATGGCTCTGCCCTTTGGGTTTATACGCGCATAAGGCTACTGATTCTAAGGCTACTACTTTGAGAAGTAACACGCCTGTACAAAGAGTAATTCGGGGTATTGATGAGGACAAAACACGACAGCGTTTTACACTCAGTGGATATGTGAAAGACCGCAATGGTGAACCCCTTATCAATGCAACAATCTACGATCTCACTACACGACAAGGTACCATGACCAATGCCTACGGACATTTCTCGCTCACATTAGGCGAGGGACGGCATGAAATCAGATGTAGCTACGTGGGCTATAAGACCCTTGTCGAAACCATAGAACTTACTGCCAATCAAAATCATGACATCATCCTGCAGAACGAAGCACAGTTGGATGAAGTGGTGGTAACAACCGACCTTAACTCGCCTTTGCTGAAAACGCAGACAGGTAAGATTTCTCTCTCACCAAAGGATATTAAGACAGAATACGCATTATTGAGTAGTCCAGACGTTATCAAGACCTTACAGCGCACGAGTGGTGTGTCAGACGGTATGGAACTTGCCAGCGGACTCTATGTACACGGTGGAAATAGCGACGAAAACCTCTTCCTCCTCGATGGTACACCGCTCTATCATACTAACCACACCTTAGGTCTTTTCTCCTCGTTCAATGCGGACGTTGTGAAGAATGTCGACTTCTATAAGAGTGGATTCCCAGCACGCTATGGCGGTCGTTTGTCGAGTGTCATCGACGTGCGTACGGCTGATGGCGACCTTTATAACACCCACGGCAGCTATCGTATCGGTCTGCTCGATGGTGCCTTCCATATCGAAGGACCTATCAGAAAGGGCAAGACATCCTATAACTTCGGCTTGCGTCGTAGCTGGTTAGACCTCTTGACCCGTCCTGCCTTTGCGATAATGAACAGTGGAAACAATAATGACGAAAAGATAAATATGTCTTATTTCTTCCACGACTTGAACTTCAAACTGACCAATATCTTCAACGACCGCTCGCGTATGTCGCTGAGTGTCTATTCAGGTGAAGACCGATTAGATGCAAAAGACGAGTCGTATTACAAAAGTAGTAGCAGCTATGAAGATAAAGACATCTATACAAATCGATTCCATTGGGGTAACTTCAATGCTGCACTCGACTGGAATTACCAATTCTCACCAAGCTCTTTGCTAACTTCACAGCCGTTTATACGCACAATCGTTCAACGGTATCGAGCTCAGATGAATGGAAGGTAATGAAAGATGGACAGGTAGACCGACTGGCAATCACCTCACATGGCTATCGTTCTTCTATCGACGACCTTGGCTATCGAGCGGCTTTCGACTTCCGTCCAAACCCACGTCATCACATTCGCTTCGGTCAGGACTATACCTATCACCGCTTCCAACCACAGACCAACAGCCGTTTTGACAGCTATCAGGGCGAAGGTATGGCAAAGACTGACACCATTGCGAGCCACAGTCATAACAAGAATGTGGCACATCAGCTGACTTTCTATGCCGAAGACGAAATGATGCTCAACGAGAAGTGGAGCCTCAACGGCGGTGTGAATGCGGATGTCTTCCATATTAGTGGTAAGACCTTCTCAACGCTGAGTCCACGTCTGGCAATGAAGTTCCAGCCTAACGATCGTCTATCTTTCAAGGCAAGCTACACGTTGATGAGCCAGTTTGTACATAAGATTGCCAACTCGTTCCTCGATCTTCCAACCGACTATTGGGTGCCAACGACAGCTCGTCTACATCCAATGCGCTCTTGGCAGGTGGCAGCAGGTGCCTATATGAAACCAAACAAGCATTGGCTGCTTTCGTTAGAAGGCTACTACAAGCATTCAAGCCATATCCTGCAATATTCAAGTTGGGTAGGACTGGAGCCACCAGCAGCCAATTGGGACTATTTCGTTATGGAGGGCGAAGGCCGCTCGTATGGTGTTGAGTTGGATGCTGATTACAACATTGCCAACCTCAATCTGCATGGTTCTTACACGCTGTCGTGGGCAGAGAAGAAGTTTGATGACTTCTACGATGGATGGTACTATGATAAGTTTGACAACCGTCATAAGTTCACCTTCACTGGCCGTTGGAACATCACAAAGAAGATTGCAGCCTTTGCCGCATGGACCTTCCGCACCGGTAACCGCATGACAATCCCAACACAGTATATCGGATTGCCAAACGTACCAGACCAGTCTGCCGAAGCCTTGAACTTCACTTGGAATAGTGACGGTGGCTTGAACTTTGCTTACGAAAAGCCAAACAACATCATCTTGCCAGCTTATCACCGTCTTGACATCGGCTTCGACTTCCGTCATACGACCAAGAAGGGCAATGAGCGCATCTGGAACCTCAGTTTCTATAATGCCTATTGCCATCTGAATTCTATGTGGGTACGTGTGAAAATCGACGATAAAAAACAGATGAAGATAAAGAACATGGCGTTCATCCCTGTTATTCCATCGTTCAGTTATACATTTAAATTCTAAGCTTCGAGTATGAAAAAGATATTATTTTTCTCTTCCTTGCCCTGTCGGTAATGAGTTGCAAGGATGAATTCAACGTCAGCAACCTGCCTGAGGCAAAGGCAAAGTTGGTTGTCTATTGTATGCCTTCTACTGCCGACACCACTTATATCACCGTGTCACGCAGTATACCTTTGAAACAATATAACGCAACACAGAAGAATGTGCTAATTGACGATGCAGCTATCAGCTATCAGTTGAACGGACAAACCATGCCGGTGACAGCCTTAGGCAATGGTCGCTATCGTGTTGTGGGAAAGCAGAAAGCAGGCGACAAGGTGCAGTTGCGTGTTGAAGCACAGGGCTTAGAGGCTGTTGAGGCATCTACAGAGATTCCACAAGCCATTGGTATAAGCCACCTTGCGACGCGCATGGTGCGTATGAAGGAAGACCCTTCGTCAAGTGTAAAAGACTTCCTACAGCTGCAAGCAACCTTCACCGACCCTGCTGAGACACACGACTACTATGCTGTATGTGTGAGAAGGAAGATGTTGCGCAATTTTCATGTGGCTTGCTACCGTAATATGGGAGGAGAAATGCAGGTAGTAAGAGTCTACTATGATTACGACGAATATTTAGAGACGAGCAAATATCAACAATGGGATAGCACCTCTATCGAATATCAGTACGATAACTTCTATGTGCCTATTACTACGGCAAGTGAACCATTACTGAATCCACTGTCTGATATAGACGACGATTTCGACTTTAGTAGTGACTTCTATCAGAACTTCTATATCTTTGATGATGCTACCATCAACGGCAAGACCTATACCCTTCATCTGAACATTGAGCCGTTTGTGCGTGCCGCAAATATGTCTGATAAGGCAGCGAAGGAGTTGAAGAGATTGTATAATATCGAGGAAGGTGTGGAGGTGGAACTCTATCATATCACCCCTGCTTACTACCGTTTCTTGCAGGCGTTGAACGATGTTTCAAACAACTCTCTTGCCCAAGCAGGTCTCTCTAATATCCGTACTACTTACAGCAATGTGCAGAATGGTATGGGTATTTGTGCTGGGTTTAATGTGCAAAGGAGGTAATAAAGAAAGCCTCACCCCCAGCCCCTCTCCGATTGGAGAGGGGAGTGAAATGCGAAAGAGAGACGCACACATAGAAACCCCTCCCCGCTCTCTCCCCCAAAGGGAGGGGAGTGATTAGCGAGGTTCCCCTTGTGAGAAGTTGATGAGTTGCGTGTATATCGCTTCTTCACTTTGTTTTCCTATCGCATCCGCTACTCTATTTTGTAAAGAAAAATCAAAGACTGAAAAATAAAAAGGGCGTTAATTGGCTTTCAATTAACGCCCTTTTTCGCTTGCAAAAGATGCCCTTTAAGACCCTTACTAACGCCCTTTTGAAGTCTTATTAAGCACCTTTTTCAAAACCACCTTTGCAACTATTTGACAACAAACGACTTACAACGGCAGTAAAAACACTTGTTTTTAGCTCTTTTCCTCACCTTTTTGTTAGGCGAAATGTAATAATATTTCAAAAGGTAAATATCAAAAAAATCAAAAGCCAAACGTCAAAGGTCAAACAACGTTCTTCTGTTACTTTGTCTTCTAATACTCTGTCTCTGTTTCCCCCTATCGCTATTAACTCGTTAACTTGTCCACTCGTTAACTCGTCAACACGAAAAAAGGATACTGCCGAAGCAATATCCTTTCTTGAGTATATATTTTGCAAAGTTTGTTGGGACTTACGAGACGCAAGTCCCAATGTTTCAAATGGATTACAATGAACCGTTGTTTGCCTGACGAATCATCTCAGATGAAGCATAGAGATAAACCTCTACACGGCGATTCGCCTGACTAACAGTCTTGTTCTCGATAGGGTTTGCACTACCGAAGCCCTGTACCGAACGAATCTGGCTGTTGCTTACACCACGACCCTTGAGGTAAGATGATACCGCATCAGCACGACGCTGTGACAATGGGAGGTTGATATTATCATTACCAGAAGCATCAGTGTAACCCTGAATAGCTACGTCACAAGTAGAGTTACGCTGCATCAAAGAAGCGAACTTTGTGAGGTCGTTCTTAGCAGATGCGCTGAGGTTTGAACCGTTCAATGGGAAGAGGATACCAGAGTCGAAAGTAACCTTCACACAGTCTAAACCATTAGCATCTGTCACCTTGTCAACACGTGCGTTTGGCAACTGCTGTGCTGCCTCGCGTGCTACCTTGTCCATGTGACGACCGATGAGGGCACCAGCACCAGCACCTAAAGCACCACCAATAGCGGCACCAATGGCTGTACTCTTACCATTACGACCTATAATCTGACCAACGATGCCACCTAATGCTGCACCAGCACCGCCACCGATTAATGCACCTGAACCTTGCTTTGTCTGACAACTTACAACAGTGAGGAAACACATTCCTGCTGCTATCATTTTCATATTCTTCATAATCAAACGTATTAATTGATTAATATCTTTTACCTTTTGGCTTGGCTTACAGCCGCACCTTAATTCATTTTAATTCGTGCAAAGTTAAACAAATATATGCCATTGGGCACGCATTGCCAACATTTTTTTGTATTTTTTTGCAAAAAAATAAAGCTAACTCGGCAAATCGAAGCAAGTTTCATTTGCACTCATTTGCATTCTTTTTTTGCAAAGGATAGGCTGGTATTAGCAAGTGGGAATTAGATTCTTTCCGTCTTCGCTTCTCAGCTGTATCTGTGTGCAAAGTTAGTGTTTCGGAATATAACCGCAAAGGGGGAAATACCTATAATAACATGGGAAATCCCCTAAACAAGCAAAATAAGAAAACAGAATAATATATTTATGGCAAAAGAACTAAAAGAGATGACCAAGAGAGCAGACAACTACTCTCAGTGGTACAATGACTTGGTAATAAAGGCAGACTTGATTGAGCAGTCTGCCGTACGTGGTTGTATGGTTATTAAGCCATACGGCTATGCTATATGGGAGAAGATTCAGGCACAGCTTGACAAGATGTTCAAGGAGACAGGTGTACAGAATGCTTACTTCCCAATGCTGATTCCTAAGAGCTTCCTCTCTCGTGAGGCTGAGCACGTAAAGGGATTTGCCAAGGAGTGTGCTGTGGTTACTCACTATCGTTTGAAGGCTACAGAGGATGGCAATGCTGTTGAGGTTGACCCTAACGCAAGACTGGAGGAGGAACTTATTATTCGTCCTACCAGTGAGACCATCATCTGGAACACTTATAAACTGGATTCACTCTTGGCGCGATCTGCCATTGATGTGCAACCAGTGGTGTAATGTTATGCGTTGGGAGATGCGTACGCGTCCTTTCCTCCGCACATCTGAGTTCCTCTGGCAGGAGGGTCACACGGCTCACGCTACACGTGAGGAAGCAGAGAAGGAGGCACAGACCATGTTGCGTGTCTATGCTGACTTCGCTGAGAAGTGGCTCGCTGTACCAGTCGTACAGGGTGTGAAGAGTGAGACTGAACGTTTCGCTGGTGCGTTGGATACCTATACGATTGAAGCGATGATGCAGGACGGTAAGGCTCTCCAGAGTGGTACTTCTCACTTCTTAGGTCAGAACTTCGCAAAGTCATTCGACGTTACCTTCCTTAATAAGGAGAACAAGCCAGAGTATGTATGGGCTACCTCTTGGGGTGTTAGTACTCGTCTTATCGGTGCGCTCATCATGACCCACTCTGACGATAACGGTCTTGTTCTTCCTCCAAAGATTGCCCCTATTCAGGTGGTTATCGTACCAATTTTCAAGGGTGAGGAGCAGTTGAAGGAACTCACAGACAAGTTGCAGCCAGTGATTGATCAGCTCCGTGCGTTGGGTATCACCGTTAAGTATGACGATGCCGACAACAAGCGTCCGGGCTTTAAGTTTGCTGACTACGAGTTGAAGGGTGTGCCAGTACGTCTCGCTATGGGTGGTCGTGACTTGGAGAACAACACTATCGAGGTGATGCGTCGTGACACCTTGGAGAAGGAGAGCGTAAGCTTTGACGGCATTGTTGAGCGTATCAAGAACCTTCTCGACGAGATTCAGGACAACATCTTCAAGAAGGCTAAGGACTTCCGTGATGCTCATATCTACGAGTGTGAGAACTATGAGGAGTTCAAGGAGAAGGTGAAGGACGGTGGTTTCTTCCTCTGCCACTGGGATGGTACTGAGGAGACTGAGGCGAAGATTAAGGAAGACACGCAGGCAACTATCCGTTGTGTCCCTTATATGTTCGAGCAGACACCGGGCGTCGACATGGTAAGCGGCAAACCTGCTAAGTATCGTGTCCTCATCGCAAGATCATACTAATAATCAACAATACTCACAGATTTAACGGCTTCAGGATATTTATAAATGCAGGACTAACAACGAATGCTTATAAATTCTGGAGCCGTTAATCTTTTTATTCTAAAGTCTAAAATACTAATTTAATAACATTTGCCTTATGAAAAAATCATTTCTAACTTTCGTTTTACTCATCGCTGTAACAGCGTTGAACGCCCAGACCTTAATCAAGGCTAACTTCCAAAAAGGCGACCAAGCTACCTATGAGAGCGTAGCTGATTTTAAACTCAGTGTTCCGATGGCTGGAACCTCTGAAAGCATAAAGACAAACAGCCAAACAAAGATTATCGTAAAAAATGCTACCGCAGATGGTTATGTCATCGAAATGACGACAACCAATATAAAGATGGAAGGCAAGCAGGAGGTTGCACAGCAGACAGGAAACATGCTGAACCAATACCTCAGCAATATCCCAATGCTCTTAAAGACGGATGCCAACGGAAAGATAACAGACCTCTTGAATTATGAAGAGGTACAGACAAAGTCAAGTAAGTTTGCAATGGCATACATTGACTCGCTCTATAAGGGCAAACCTGAAATGGAGAAGACACTGCCTAAGTATCAGATGGCTATGTCTACCAACAGCCTACTCACCAAAGAAGCTTTCATCGAATCTGCTGAAAACAATACTTTCTTTATCCTTTTTGGTAAGACACTCAAGACGGGTGACAAAGAAGACATGAATAAGCAAGGCATCAAAACCACTATCACCTACGAGGTCAACAAGGAGCCAAACGCACTCAATATCATTGGTAAGATTAAGGGCAATATGGCCGAAGACGACGTCAAAGCCTTCTTTATTGACAAGATGAAGCAGATGGGTGCTGACGATGCTGTGGTTTCAAAACTCGATGCTAATTGGGGACAGCTGCAGAAGATGGGTATGGCAAAAATGGATCTTGACGGTACTTCTACTACCAAACTCCTCAACAGTGGTTGGGCTACGGAATACAGTACGAACGTGAAAACAAAGATGATGGGAATGGAAATGACCATCAACACTGTTACGAATTAGTAGAACATAGCTGGAAATAATTGATATTTCGATATGAAGAAACTACTTCTTACCCTTGCCTTCGCCCTTGCGGTAACAGCGTTGAACGCCCAAACCTTAATCAAGGCTAAGTTTCAGAAAGGCGAGAAGGCAGTCTATGAAACCGTGACAGAGATTGAAGGACAGTCTACTGCGGCTGGTTCTAAAGCGGTAAAGGTAACCAGGCAGACAAAGATAACCATACAAGAGATTCTCCGTGATGGGTATATTATCGAAATACTGACCAAAGACATGGCGGTAGACGGAGATCAGTCGTTCCTAACACAGACGGGAGATATGATCATCCAAAGTCTGGACAATGTCCCTATGCTTCTAAGGACTGATGCAAACGGAAAGATTACTGACATCTTAAACTATGACGAGGTGCAGCGCAAAGCTTGGAAGTTTGCACTCACAGAACTCGATTCTCTCTACAATAACAATCCTAACGTAGAGAAGAGTATGCCGAAGATGAAGGCTATGATGAGTATAACAAAAGAGGTTGCCAAAGACGTTCTGATTGCCAATATCAATAATAACACCTTCTTCTATCTCTTCGGTAAGTCTCTGAAGACTGGTTACACAGAGGATAGATATATAAAGGATATCAAGGCTAACGTTACCTACACGCTTTCCAAGAAGGCTAATACGATGAACATCGCGGAGGAGATTAGCAGTAATATGACCGAAGCCGAAGTGAAAGCTTTCATCATTGACAAGATGAAGGGAGTCGGTGCTGACGAAAACCTTGAGCAGATGATAGCACAGCTTGAGGCCCACTGGGACAGAATGAAGGAAATTGGTATGGCAACAATGGATATCAACGGAACAACTAACATTCAACTCCTTAAAAGTGGTTGGCCTACCGAATACAGTTCGAAGATAAAAGCGAATAGGATGGGCGTGCGTATAACCATCAACTCTGTGACGAAGTTAGTGCAGAAGAATTGGAAGTAATCTTAGCATATTTAATTTAATAAGGTATAGAGGGTGTGTCAAAATTGACACACCCTCTTATACTATAATGCATTTAAAAAAACCTGATTAAATGTAGATAAAAGATTGAGGGGCGAAATTTATATTATAATCGCTCAATCGTTTTTTCTTTTTATATCTTTTAACCTGACCTATCTTAATGGCATAGGCAACAGGTCTGTTTGCAAAATATTCACGATAGAAATCTTCACTGATTCCCGAAGTTTCATGCGTTTGTTCCCATATCCTGTCTATGTTATCATTAAGGATAGAGTCTATCTCAAATTCCCCAATCACATATTGCAAAGGTGAAGAGGCATAAACAATAACTTTATCAACATCTTTATTTTTGAAAATACTTTTCCTAAATTCGTATTTTTTTGTTCCGTTGAATATTTTTTCGGCAAACTCTGGTTTAATCGACAATAACACTTTCATCTACTTCTCCTTTCTCTAATATCTTATCAAACTGCTCATCGGACAATTGGAAGAATCCCCAATATTTAGGGGTGATTTTTAAGTCGTCAACCAGATATCCATTTGTTACTCGTTTTGTCAGTGCAATATTATATGTCATTTTCAGCACAATACAGTCTTTACTTTTATACCATTGTGCCAGTTCTTGTGTGTCAAAAATGCTGTAATAATTGGTGTACGCTACGAAATCTTCCACAGTTGCAAAATCTTTCTTCTTCCTAACTTCCTCTATTTGGCATATAGATGTGATTACACTGCGATAACGAGCTGGTCCTTTGTCATCCTTAGTTCTGTAAATCGCTACTAAATCACCAGGTTGCAATATCGCAGTGTCAGGCATGAAACAAAGATAAATCTTGTGAATACTGTTCGTATGGGATACATCCTTTATCAATTCATACTTGTGGTTTTCTTCATTCTGGAGAATAGAATCCGGAAAGAGTTGTGTGTGGTATTTTGGATATATTGACAACAAAAACTTGCGTTTCCCCTTGATAGTTAATAGGGGATAGTCCCTTGTTTGGTCACCAATCAATGATTTCATATTCTTCACCAAGACAAGTTCCTCACCTTTTTTACCCTCCTCATTGAAACCATATCTCTGCAGGATTTTTATAAGTCCATGATGTTTGGCGAATATAGTCACATAAATCTCATCTGCTTTCATATAGAGTGCAGCATCCATTATCTTCTTGACGAATCGTTCTCCAAGTTTTGTGTTATGAGCATCTATCTTGAAAGTTCCGACTTTTAGACGATTGCATGCAGGACGATTTGGACTAACATCTTTCAATTCTTTTCCCACTTTCATCCTTTAAATACAGGAAAGCCTGTAAATTATTGTTCAAATACTGAACATAGGCTTTACTCCCCTCTTTTGATTTCTTATTAAACCAAGCCTCAAATTCAGGATAGTCCTCCTTGAGACTATTGAAGAAAGAATCGTTTAAGTCAATGTCAGCAAACTTTTTTAATATAATAGTTTCGTTCATAACGTGAATTTTATTATCAGTACAAAGATACTCAAAAATTCCAGTTATCAATCTTTTAAAGTAATAATTCTTATTCGCATATAATAATTCATGATTTAGATACTCTGCTAAAAAGGTTCATCCGACATTTCGAGCGAACCCTAAAAAAGAGGGGATGTGCCAATTTTGACACATCCCCTTTCTTTTCCCTTCTCTCCCGTCCTCCCTTCTTACATCCGTTTATGTGCTTATGAATCTTACTGATAAGTATTGACAAAACAGACCACACACCTATATTAACTTCGTGCTAATGCTTAGCACCATCTGTGCAAGGCATCCGCACCACATGTGCGGAGCGTCCGCACGTTCTTTGAAAGAGCTAAGATAGGATTATATCTTTCATCAATAAATTATTACAAGGCGCAAACCGCTTACCCATATAAAGACGAATTAAAAAAACACAACACATTGATTTTATCTACAAAAACAGCCTCATGCAACGTATAATCGTATAAAAAAACATAAAAATACACAACCAAACGCATTCAGATTTGGTTATTCACATATTTATATGTACCTTTGCACGCCGTATCAATTTTGGATAACGGAAATTAGCTATATTTTTAGGAGGAAATAGTAAACAATTCATGAGACAACTTAAGATTTCAAAAAAAGTATCACCAACCGATCAAGTGAGGCACTGGATAAGTATCTCGTTGAGATTGGTCGTGAGCCGATGATTACCGTTGACGAAGAGATTGAGCTGGCACAGGAAATCCACAAAGGCGGTCGCAAGGGCGAGCGTGCGAAGGAGAAACTGATTAAGGCTAACCTCCGTTTCGTCGTTTCTGTAGCTAAACAATATCAGCACCAAGGTCTCTCTCTTACCGACCTTATCGACGAGGGAAACATAGGTTTGGTAAAGGCAGCAGAGAAGTTCGATGAGACTCGTGGTTTTTAAGTTTATCTCATACGCCGTTTGGTGGATTCGTCAGAGTATTCTGCAAGCTATCGCTGAGCAGAGTCGTATCGTGCGCCTCCCACTGAATCAGGTGGGTGCTATCTCAAAAATTAATCAAGTAACGAACGAGTTTGTACAGAAGCACAACCGTCGTCCATCTATCCATGAGTTGGCAGAGTTGACAGGTATCGATGAGGCTCGCATCCGTCAGAGTCAGAGTGCAGATAACCATCACATGAGTATCGACGCGCCATTTAGCGATGACGACGACAACTCAATGAGTGATATGCTGTCTTCAGGTGATGACTCTCGTACCGACCGTGGCGTTGATTTCGAGTCAATGTCAGACGATCTTCGTGCTGTTCTTCAGAACACTTTGAAGGATCGTGAGATAAAGATTGTCACCGAGTGTTTCGGTATCGGTTGCCAAGAGAAGGGTTTGGAGGAGATTGGAACAGAGATGGGTCTTACCCGTGAACGTGTTCGCCAGATTCGTGAGAAGGCTATCGAGAAGATTCGTGAGAGCGGCAATGCACGCGTACTCATGAAGTACTTAGGCTAAGAAAGCAAGATTAAGATAATAAATAATAAAGAGGATGTGTAAGAAAAACACATCCTCTTTTCTCTCTATAAAGTCCCGCAATCTTTTGTTGCAGGGCTTTTAGCTTTTGTTTCATACGACATTTGAAACCATAAGATTTCGCTTCATTGTCGCAAGTTAGTTCATAATGAAACGCTTATCACATTTTGTGAGTCAGCTCCTCAGCATAAGAAAGTTGAGTGTCTTTTCCCGTCAGGAAGTCATCGACCTTCATTGGCACAAGGTGGTGAGGCTTAATACCTTCGCCCTCTAATGGGAATCCCTTAGGAGAATACTTAAAAGGATGACCGATTGGAACCCAGTAGTACATTCCGTACGTGGTCTTAAACAAACGAGGATTACCACCAGTATCACCCGCAGAAGGCGTACCCACAACGATAGCATCACCACTTTCTTTCATTGTTATCAGAAAGCTCTCAGCAGCAGAAACCGTAACAAGTCCCGAAAGAATAATCACCTTGCCCTTATAACTATCTGGAGAAGGCGACAATGTTGTGCCGTCCCAAATAGTTCGTTTGCCTTTTATCAGGTGCTGTGCTATGAAATCTCCGACACTACTACTCCCTCCGCCGTTATTACGAATATCCACTATAAGGAATGGTAGGCGGTTTAAAGACACAAAAGCTTTGCTGAACTGCTTGTCAACTCCATCCAACATACTTCTCACATCTATATATCCAACCTTTGAAGAAAGTTTCTTCCATGTCACGTCTTGCTCTTTATCCTTTGTAGGGATATACTGAGATTGCAGATGAACGGTGAGCGTTAGAGGTTTGCCTTGTCGGATAACGTCCAGTTTCTTCACCGAATCCGTATAGCTGCATAATACACTCTTTGCCGCTCTAAAGTAACGGTCGGCATCTGTAGAAGCCGAAACATACTTGGTGTAATCAGTTACCCATTTATTCACTGGCAGCCCATCAACCGCCACAATCTCGTCTTTATCCAGCAAACCTGCCTTTACAGCGAAGTCAGAAGGTTTGTCAACAAACACCCGATCATCAATCACTGTGATATTTGCACCTTGTATAAACCAAGGTTCCTCTATGGATACATTATTTGCGTGAGCACATTTCAGGCTACTAAAAAGCTCCTTTATCAGCAATGAATAAGCCACCTTCGACTGCATTGTGTCAAGACGTTGAAGGCAGGCGGTATGAATTGAGTCGAGGTTTAAATGCTTCGTATCTTTATATGCATACTTGTCTTTGATAACGTTAAACATCTCTTCAAAATCACTTTGAAATTCTTTTGGCTCGACAGGTATCTTATCAGCATTATACACTTGTACATCTTCCCATTTTAAAGACGTACGCTCCTGATTCCAAACATAAAGAACAAAGGCTGTAAGTAACAGTCCTAAAAACACAAAGGTAAATAAAATAAGCTTCTTCATAATATTTCAAATGGCATAAATTGTTCGTCACAAAGATATAAAATATCTTTTATAAAACAAATAACAATATGTAAATAAGACCAATAATTGCAATTACTTTCTCGCTGAATGTTCGAGAACAGCTTTGCAACAAGTCTTTCTATTCTAAGTAACTGGGAAAGACAATAAAACAAAATCACCAACGTTATATAATGTATGAAACGTAAGAATATTCAGAAATACATATTACTTCTATTGTTCATGCTGACAGCCCAGTTGGCATTTGCACAATCGTTCACCCTTCAAGGGAAGGTTTCCGACAAGGACGGCAACCCTATTGAGTTGGCTTCTGTCATGGTTGTTACGCAAGGAAAACTGTCAATGACCAACCTAAAAAGGCGAGTTCAATATGCAGTTGCAGAGTGAAGACTCCGTGAAGGTGCGCTTCTCAATGATTGGCTACAAGACCAAGACGAGGATTCTTGTGCGCCCAAAGGGAAAGCAGACACTGCTCATTCAGTTGGCTGACGACAACGCATTGGAGGAGGTTGTAGTGCAGGGCAAAGCCAAACAGCACGGAACAACAGAAGAATTGGATATTCAAAAAACCAAACAAGGACCATCGACTTCGGGCAATGCTGTCGAAGAAATGGTACAGACTCAGGCGGGTGTTTCAACCCACTCGGAGCTATCCTCACAATATAACGTTCGTGGTGGTACGTTCGACGAAAACTCTGTCTATATCAATAATATAGAAGTGTTCCGCCCCTTCCTTGTGCGAAGCGGACAGCAAGAAGGACTCTCTGTCATCAATCCCGACATGGTTGAGGGTGTTGGTTTCTCAACAGGTGGCTTCGAAGCGAAATATGGTGACAAGATGAGTTCAGCCTTAGACATCACCTATAAACGCCCGAAGAAGACGGAAGCATCCATCTCAGCCTCTCTCTTAGGTGCCAGTGCCTACCTCGGATTGGCTACGAAGAAGTTGACATGGACCAATGGTGTGCGCTATAAAACCAATCGTTACCTCCTCGGATCACTCCAGACAAAGGGCGAATATCGTCCGTCATTCCTTGATTATCAGACTTATCTCTCATGGCAACCCAACAAACGTTGGCAGGTAGACTTCATCGGTAACATCTCTGAAAACCGCTATAACTTCGAGCCAGAAGACCGTGAGACAAACTTCGGAACGCTGCAGAACGTGAAGAAGTTCCGTGTCTACTTTGATGGACAGGAGAAAGACCTCTTCCGAACCTACTTCGGTTCGTTGGCTATCACACGCCATTTGAGTTCACGCACAGACCTATCTCTCCTCGCATCGGCTTTCACAACGAAGGAGCAGGAGCGTTATGACATTCAAGGACAGTACTGGCTGACACAGACTGAGACGTCGGAAAACCTCGGTGTGGGTACGTTTATGCAGCATTCTCGCGACTATCTCAACGCTGACGTGAAGAGTTTGAAACTGATGATGCAGCATCGTGCAGGCAAGCATAAGATTGAGGGGGCTGTGACCTATAAACTTGAGAACATCAAGGAGAACTCTGCCGAATACGAATATCGTGATTCTGCGGGTTATAATGTCCCTCATACGGGTCGTGACTTGAAGATGATTTACTCGCTTCGTGCTCGCAACGAACTCAAGGCGAAACGCTTTGAAAGCTACTTGCAGGACACATGGAACTTCCAGACACGCGACTCTGTGCCAACGCTTTTCACACTGAATTATGGCGTTCGCTTTGCGCATTGGGACTTCAACGGTGAGAGCCTGTTCTCTCCTCGTGCATCGCTGACAATCACACCGGGCAGAAACCGCAATCTTAGTTTCCGCATCGCAGGTGGTATCTACTATCAGGCACCGTTCTATAAGGAGCTTCGCGACACGTCAATCGTCAATGGTGTCACCTACGCAACGCTCAATCAGAAGATTCGCGCACAGCAGTCTATCCACGCATTAGCTGGTATGACCTATCGCTTCGAGATGTTAGGTCGTCCGTTTAAGTTCACTGCGGAGGCTTATTATAAGGCTCTCTCTCGCCTCGTTCCTTACTCAGTTGACAATGTGAAGGTGACGTACTATGGTGAGAATACAGCCACAGGACACGCCACAGGTCTCGATCTTAAACTCTTTGGTGAGTTCGTTCCGGGTGCTGACTCATGGCTGACGCTGAGTGTGATGAACACGAGTATGAAGTTGAATGGTAAGAGTATTCCGCTCCCAACCGACCAGCGTTATGCGCTCAACCTTTATTTCACGGACTTCTTCCCAGGTACGACGCGTTGGCGTATGTCGCTAAAATTGGCATACGCAGATGGTCTTCCATTCTCTGCTCCACACAAGGAATTGGAGAATAACACCTTCCGTGCCCCGCTTACAAGCGTGCCGACATCGGTATGAGCTACCGCCTATTAGACAACAACGACGGTCGTCGCAATACTATCTTTAAGAACATCTGGCTCGGTCTGGACTGTCTGAACCTCTTTGGTATCAATAACGTCAACTCTTACTATTGGGTGACAGACATTGCTGGACAGCAGTATGCCGTTCCAAACTATCTCACTGGGCGACAGATAAATGGTAGGGTGACGGTGGAGTTTTTAGGCCTCACCCCCCCAGCCCCCTACCAGCCTCACTCCCCAACCCCTCTCCTACAGAGAGGGGAGTAGATAGCGAGATACCCCTATGGTTGGTAAAGTCATTTAGTTACCCCAAAGCGAACTGTTCCCTGCACTCCCCCTCTCCTACAGAGAGGGAGAGTAGATAGCGAGATACCCCTACTGGTTGGTAAAGTCATTTTAGTTACCCAAGCGAACTGTTTCCTGCACTCCCCTCTCTGTAGGAGAGGGGGCTGGGGAGTGAGGCTTTTTTTAAATACTTCAAAAAAATATAGATAAGGTTCTGAAAAAAATCATTACATAATCTCGAATAAAATACCTATAAATAAAGACGAAAACACGTGTAAAAAAAGCAAGTTTACAACTAACAGAAAAATCAGTCGGTTATAAAGTTGTGCAAGAAAAAGGTGCTTAGTTGGACTTCAAAAGGGCGTTAGTAAGCGTCTTAAAGGGCATCTTTTGCAAGCTAAAAGGGCGTTAATTGGAAGCCAATTAACGCCCTTTTTATTCTTTAGTCTTTGAATTTTATTTACAAGACAGAAGAACAGAAGGAAACAGAAGAAGACAGAATGACAAAAAGACAAAATAACAAAATGACAAAAGAAAAAGGGAAGACCTAAAATCAACTTTTACATCTTCCCTTTTTGCTTATAAGCTTTTTCTCAGTCCCCTATTTTCAACTCCCCACCCTATGAGGGGGAAGAGACTTAATTGTTTTACTGACCAACGTAGATTGGACGGATGCTGTACATATTATTCTTAGGAGGGAGGATTCCATCAGCATGAGAATTACCTACTGTAGCAAACATCACTCGTCCATTAGTTGTAAATTGGAAAGTGAATGATTTAGCCTGTGTAGCATTGAAGCAATCTGCTGTCCAATAATATCCCATTCTTCCTGCATTATTCAAATTGGTAGGACCTGTACTATAATTGGTAAATGTACCTGCAGCTGGGAAGAAGATACCCTTACTTATTTCTTCTGCAGTGAACTTTCTAACTATGGTAGAGTTCTGATAATTCTTACCAGTAAAACCTGCAACATTTCCATTCACATTAGATTTTTTTACAACCTGTCCATTCTTACCAATGATTTTACCATGTGCAACACCATCAGGAACAAAGAGTACTCCAAGAACATCACCAGCTTCACTTGGATAATATCCGATATATTGTGTTGTATTTCTCATCAGACTCTCAAATTCTCCTGCATTAGGTAATCTCCAATTACCCTTTGAAGCATAGTAAGCGATGTCTCCATACTCATTATTTGAATTCTTCTTTTCTATATTCTGCACAGATGTGTCATAATGGTCCTTATCACTATACGCAAAGCTATGAGCCTTAGAAATATCTCCCCAACGGAAATGGTCGAACTTTGCATTCTCTGCATTAGATGATGGGAATTTTATGACGTTAGGCTCTAAGTTCATTGGACTACTTTCTGTATAGAAGTAATCCCATGGATTAGCAGCAAGGTGATAACCATCTTTCCAACCAGCTGTTTTTGAATTTGGTGTGTACTGAAGGTTATACTTACCCCACCTTATACCATCAATTTCAATATATGGAGGATTTGGAGTGAACTCCTTAACCTGCACTGTGAATGGATAAACCTTAGCAGCAACAAGATTAAAGTTTGGAGCGTTTACTGCGAAACGATATGACTTATTATCAGTAGTATATACTTCAAATGTAGGGCTGAAGTGGTTCTGTGGCAATATAGCTACATATACCTTCTCAAGTGCTACTGGTGAATTAACTTCAATAGCACCAGTTTCAATTTCTTCTAACTTATTATTCGGAATATTGTAAACAGCCTCTGTATAAACATTAGAGAGAACAAGCTTCTTGATATTCGTAAGTTTAACACCACCAGCCATGAAGTCTAACTCCAAGACTGAATACAACTTTTTCATATCAACGCTACCTGATGCAGAAGCACCATTTACAGTAACCTTTCCTTTTCCATAGCTATAATCAAAGTACTTTAGGTTCTCCACAGAACCATCTTGACCCTTATTACCATTGATATAACTTGCAGTCATAATTACTGGCATTTTGCCTTGATCAAATCCTGTAACGTATGAACCAGGATAGAAAATGCCTAACTCGTCATCATCCTTACATGCAATCACACCTTCAAGTGTTGTTCTTGTACCAGTGCTATTTGCAGTTAAAATACCATAACGAGACTCAGAAGAAGGACCTGTAAAGGTGCGGTTATAAGCCATAAACTTATCACCAGTAACCCACTTATTATCAGCATCAATCTTAACTTCTGAACGAGTTTTTGCATCGCTGGTAGAAATACTCAGCGTACGCTTCGCTGTCTCATTAGGACTAACAGGAGCTTTCTCCTCGTTATTCAAATCACTTGAACATGATGTCAAGCCTGCGGCAACGACACCAAGGATAAGACCGTAAATCTTCTTGAAATTCATTTGTTTTCTTTTTTTAATGGTTTTACTTACTCTTCATCATAATCAAATGGGTTTTTCTTAGCAGGTGTAGAAGGACCGAGTGTGGTGTGATCCGCCCTCTCAAAGTTTTTCGTTTGTAATACGAAGTTCTTTTATCACTTCCTGCCAACATAGCTTGCTCAGCAGCCACGATTACACATGTACTGCAGGGCCTAACATATTTTTTTCATTTAAATTGAGTAATTTAATTTATTGTTTTTTTATATGATTTCTTGAGTTCTATTATATCTTAGTGTAAGACCTAAATACATTATAATAAAGAACAATACCATTTTGTTCTTTTAATAACGCTCTCAATTACTTTTTTTCAGGGACAAATTTATAATAATTTTTATAATATAGAAAAATAATAGAATGTTAAAATTACAACTACAAAGAATCTTTTAACAAAGCCCGCTCTTTTTGCAACAAACATACACTTAATTTACTTTAAATTTAACTTAAAAGACGGGAATAGACAGAAAAAAAGTTTCTTTCGAAATATAAAATGACAAACGAAAAGTCTTAAAACCAAACCGAATTATTAGAGCCTAAACATCTTTTGTTTTATTATCAAGCAGATTGTTTGGCTTTGGGGGAAGACGTAGCAGACTACATCAAGTTACAAAGACAAACAAGGTGCCGTTAAAAAAGAAAAAGGATAGGAAACAATACCATAGAAATTGAGAACTATACATATTGCTGTCTATCGACCGATTGGGTTTAATAAACCGCCATAAACTCCATATCTCCGTGTGAAATTTAGTACAGCAAAACAAAGAAAAATATCAACAAAATAATCAATAAAAAGACAGACAAAAGAGCTAAAAACACGCATCTTCGCTACCTCAGTAAGTCTTTTATTATCAAATAGTTGCAAAGTTAGTTTTTCAAAAGGTGCTTAATTGGACTTCAAAAAGGGCGTTAGTAACGTTCTTAAAGGGCATCTTTTGCAAGCTTAAAGGGCGTTAATTGAAGCCCAATTAACGCCCTTTTATTTCCCTTAATTTGAATTTTCTTTACAATACAGAATAAGAAGAGACATAATGTAAACAATAAATAGAGGAAGAAAGTACATAAGACACAGTAACAGAGGAACAAAGTTCTTTCGAGTAACAAGTTGACATGTAGACAAGTCGACCTGTTGCTTACTTGATAAATAAAAATAAACCAGTTGATAGAAAACAAATCATATAACTTGTTTACTTATCAACTGGTTTACTCGTCTACTAAAAACTTGTTCTTATGTTACTCTGTCCTTACATACCCTGTCTACAAGCAACTTATCTACATGTCAACTTGTTACTCGAAAGAACTTTTGTTCCTATGTTACTATGTCTACAATTACCCTGTCTACAAGCAACTTATCCACATGTCAACTTGTTACTCGAAAGAACTTTGTTCATCTGTTACTCTGTCTACAATTACCCTGTCTACAAGCAACTTGTCAACTACTTCTCTGGGTAAACGAGGTTGGCGTCTGTGATATTGTTCAGCACCTCAGTGAGGAACTTACGTGACTCCCA
>BNJT01001372.1_pt1 | contig 91482 bp, 97 predicted proteins | sample 8540491 | NCBI WGS metagenome assembly BNJT01 (sample SAMD00202455, study PRJDB9452) | human saliva metagenome | host: Homo sapiens | reverse complement strand
TCTAGAGACATGAAGGTGTTGCACATAAAGGAACTTGGAGAAGGTGTTAAATCTTTACTGGAGAGACAGAGTAAGTGTTGCATGTGTATGTGGTTCTATGAGAGGCTGTGGCTGCTACGTGAATATTGTAATACAGGAAAAGAAACTCTTAGGTACTCTGTAAAGAAATGCTTGGATATTCCAGTTGATGGTGCAATGTAGCAATACAATGTATCGTAACAGCGGGTTATGCGCAAGTTGATGTACCTGATGGATTAGATCAAACAGCCTACAAGCATGGTAAAAACTGATGCCCATGCAGGTGACTTACTTGCTATGTGCTGCAATAAAAGCTGCAAATCACCAGGTCAATGGGGTTGCTTTATATATGCGAGCAAGGTGGACTTGGAAACTCGAGCTGTTCAATATGCAAAGAAAGTTTCTTAATGCCTCCATGTTGTAGCTGTTGATATATAAACGATGATAAACTTTGCTCTTGCAAAAGAATGTGGTGCACGGATATTGTTATAAATGGACTTAAAGAAAACTGCTGAAGCAATTTATAAAGATATAGGAAAGCTGTCAGTTCAGCTGTTGTCACAGCTGTTTTCAAAAGTTGCTTTAGCACCATGGCCTATTGATTCAAGTGAGAGCAGCAGGGCAGATAAGTTGTAGCTGCTGGATTACTCCTTCAGAAACTTCTGGATCTGTATCTATGGTTAGCTAGTATCTCTGACGGAATTGAGCTAGAGGTTCAATAGCTAGGCCAAGACAGAGAAAGACTTAGAAGAAGCGACTGGTTCCAATCTGGCGCAGAAGGAATGGCTGTTGCTCGAGTTACACGTCCACAGGAAGAATGCTCCCTGCCATTTCTACAAAGAAATGAGAGATGGAGCGTATCCTACAGAGCCGTATGGTTATAGATATGTAAAGTGTAAAATACTCTGAGCCAAAAGGCGTTGTAGCCTGCTGTAAAATAAAATTTTGGAGATTTTAATTTTAGATCAGATACTCAGAATGATGGGGTGATGTTTTACAGGGCTGTCTGTTTAACTACTATATGATGGTCCTTAAATTTGTTAAGAAGATATAAAATAATGATGTCTGTGTACTAAATGAAACGATTCAGAAGAGTTGATGATTATATTTGTATAGTGTGTATAGGAGATTCAAATATGTGTTTTGTAAAGTATAATTTTGATTTTGAGGTGCATAAATGCTTTGATATACGAGTTTTTGTGATTAGTGACTCACTGGCTAAAGGCTGTTGGGGTATATGCTATAAACACAGTAAATGGGTGCATGCAATTATTATCTAGATCTGGGAGATGATAGTATGGACGCATGGAGAGGTTTTCAGAAAAGAGGAATTGGGTGAAGGCTCAAACATTGATACTTAGAGATTTCATCTCAAGATGACTGCACACCTTGGCGATAGGAGAGTGGGGAGTTTGCTTAGCTGAACCCAACAGAGAAGAACTAAGCATGGAAAAAGCCGAGACTTAATCTCTAGAGAAGTTAGATCAAAAAGCTGTTAAAGTTGATACTACAAGGTTTCAGGAATTAATAATTTTCCTGCAGGTTATTTGGATCAAAGAAATAAGAATTGATTATAGGTTTCCAAACTGACAGAACCGATGAAGAGATCATGACAAATCCCTGTATGTGGATATAGAATGGTTACAAATTCTTTGAATGCTATGGATTAAAGATGGATCCAACAGTGGCAGTATCAATCAATTTAGAAAAACACTCACAATCAAAGGTATTCGAGTGTATATGCTTCTCAAATGAGAGAAAAGCTAGAACTGCTGGTCTTTAACAGGACTACGATGCTTATGGACTGGAAGAATTATCGGAGATTATAGAGAGTTGCTTCTTTGCCGATTGACAGATTAAGAGCTGACAAATTAAAATGAATATCATTGAGAAGCCAAATTAAACTGGAAGATGTAATAAGACTTAGAGAGAACTTTCCTGAACAATAAGAGCTTTAGAGCAAATGGAAGAAAATGGCTATGGAATATGGATGTGATATTTCTGTTCCAGCTGTGCGATGTACAAAGCTATTCAATGGTTATACTTTTGCTTACTTTAGGCAGCTGTGAGGGAAAATAACGGTGCTGCAATGAGTCTTATGGTAGAAATGGTGGTTTCTTGAGATATCTGCATCAAGAGAGATATTGAAGAAGGAACTGTAACAGAAAGTGAAGCTCAAGAGAATTAATTGAGCCATTTCATTGAGAGCTTAGAAATGATGAGACATCAAGAACTCCATAGATAGATGATTTATTCATGGAGATCCTACTTGGGTTACTGAACTCTAGGGTGGTATGGGTCTTGATGGAAGAACATTAGTTACTAAGACAGCTTTTTAGAATACACACTTTAACTAATTTAGATTCTTCACCAGAACCAAATAGGCAGTTCTTTTGGAGTTTAGATTTACGGGAAAGCTTGGAAAAGAATTGTTGTTTCAAGATGAGTATCCAAACAGGTTCTTACAATAGGAAAATGATGATGCAATGGACTTAGTTCATGGTGATGACTATGCAGTAGCTTGTTGTGTATCTTCAATGGTAATCGGAAAACAAATGCAATTTTTTGGAGCTAGAGCAAATCTTGCAAAAATCGCTTCTTTATGCTATTAACGGTGGCGTTGATGTAGAAATGAGAGAGAGCAAAAGAGATAGTTCTTTTAATCAAAGTTTTTAGATGGCATTGAACCACTAAAGGGATGAAGTTTTAGATTTTTGATAAAGTTTATACTAATTATCAAAATTAGTTTTAGAAAGAGTGCTGCAAAACTGTGTAAATATGAAATACAATCGACTACATGCATGATAAATATGATGCTTATGAAGCTGGACAAATGGCTCTACACGATACGTTTTGTTCTACAGAGTATATGGCATTTGGGTGACTGGTATTATTTCAATCATAGCTGGACTCATTGATGCAATTAAATATGCAAAGTTAAAGCAACCAATCAGAGATGAAAATGGATTAGCTATTGACGCTGAAATTGAAGGTTTTCCAGCACGGAAATGATGACGATAGAGTTGACTCAACGGGAGAAGTTATCGAAGGATTTATGGAAGAACTTAGAAAAACTCCTAGCTTATAGAAATTTGAACATACACTTCAATCTGTATCATAACCTCAAAATCTGGTTTATGATGAAGACAGGAACCAACTCCTGAGTGGAAGAAAGAAAAGGCGAACCATTGCTTTTTCAGGAGCTAACCCAGTGCATGGAAGAGATAAGACAGGTGCAATCACATCACTAACTCAGTTGCAAGAATTCCTTTTTGCGGGATATGTTACTGCAGATGGTATTTCAAATACTTTCTCAATAGTTCCAACAGCTTTAGGAAAGGTGAAGATGAAAAGAAAAAAGTTAATTTAACAAAACTTAATGGACGGTTATTTTGAACAATTAGCATTCCATTTAAAATGTTAATGTGCTCTGATGAGAGCAACTTTAATGGATGCTTATGATACATCAGAAAAATATCAAAACTTTAACAATTCGTGTTTCTGGATATGCAGTCATTAGATTTAACAGACTTACAAAAAGAACAACAAATGGAGTAATTCAGAACTTTCCCATAGAAGGTCGTTAAAGTTGACAAAGTAATGATAAATTAAACAAAGCAGGTTGTCCTGCTTTGTTTTTCTACTAAAATAATTAAAAGGTGATTTTATGGTAATAGGCAGGTTACATTTCAAGTTGAGAGACAATGGGGAGGCTTGTTGACGGACCAGGCATAAGAACAATTTTCTTTTTAGAAGGTTGTCCTCTTGGATACCTTTACTGTCATAGCCTTGGATACTCAAAGCATTGCAAGGCGGTACGGAATAACGCCTGATTTTGTGCTTATCTAAAAGCCAAAAGATATAAGACCTATTATAGAGATAATTGGAATAACTTTTTCTGGTGGAGAGCCTCTTTTCTACAAGGAGAATTTCTTGCTGAAACTCTAAAGATTATTAAAAGAAAATGATTTATAATACTTGCGTGGACTAGCAAGTGGTTATGGAAATGAAAAATATTTTAAAGAAATTTTAAAAATACTGATAGCAATTTCACAGATCTTAAGTTTTCAAACCAAGGTTATATAGAAATGGTAAAACAAAAATGGATGGTTTTTATAAATTTTTAGAATATATAGATAAATATTTTAAAGGGAAGAATTTGGTTTAGACATATTTATGGTTCCAGTTTCTACGGACAATAAGGAATCAATGGATAAGCTTATTGAAATAATCAAAACCCGTATAGAGATAAAATTGAAAGGTTGGAAATTTTACCATATCATATAATGGGAGTTGAAAAGTATAAAGAACTTGGAAAAAGATTACAAAACTAAAAGGTGTGCAGCAATGAATAAAGAGAAAGCTTCTATGCTGGAAAAAGTATATGAAGGATAAATTAAATTTTAAATAAAGGAAAATTTGAGAAAAAGATACTTAGATTTTAATTTTATATTATAATCACTCGATTGGAGTGATTTTTAGTACTTGATTTTAAGTTGTTTTAAGGTTATACTGTTATATTATAGAAAAATACGGGTGATTTTATGAGAATTTTTAATTTGTCCAGAGATGAGATTGATTTAGCAGACAGACTGTGCTATCCTTAGAGGGAATAAGTATTCTGTTGATGTTGTATATGTGGGAGAGGAAGCTCTTACTTATTTGGAAGCAGAAAATTACGATAGTATGTTGTTTTGAGATATTATGATGCCAAAGAGTTGATGGTAGTGACTGTTTTAAAAACTGATAAGAGAAGAAATGTATAGTATTCCGGTTGTTATGCTTACTGCAAAAGTCTGAACTTGAAGATAAAGGTTGTAGGACTTGAGTTGTGGAGCTGATGATTATCTAACTACGCCTCTTTTGAGTTAAGGAACTTCTACGCAGAGACTTGAGCGATAACTCAGAAGAAAAGAAAATGTTACAGATAATGTTTTAACGTTTGGAAATATTGCTAAATAGGACGACTTTTGAATTGTCATCTGAGAATGGGAAACTACTAAACTTACAAATAAGGAATTCCAAATGCTTGAAATGCTTATGTCAACACCTTCAAAATATTATTTCAGCAGATACTTTTATGGATAAAATGTAGGTTATGATACAGATTCTGATATAAGTGTTGTTTGGGTTTATATTTCATATCTTAGAAAAGAAACTTATAAAACTAGAGAGCCAGATGTTGAAGATAAAAGTAACTAGAAATGTTGGCTTTCTCTTTGAGGCTATAAATGGAAAGTAAGCTTAGAAAAAGTTTATATATTTTTCAGTTGGGAATTATATCCACTGTTATTTTGGCAATAATGGCTTTTTTGTTAATTTTGCAAATTTTATCAATATTAACCATAGTTCTGATGAATTATTAAAAAACATTGGTGGAAAAATAATGGAGTTATGCCAGTTTTGCAGTGATTAGTGAAAATGCTGATGAGGAGCACTCTATCTTAAAACTTTCAAACAGATTTTTACATTAGAACGGACAATCATGTGTAACAGTTAATACAGATGGTCTACTAGTGCGTCTGAAGCTATAGAATATACAAAAACTGTTTTTGGCAAAAGGAAAAGCATAGTGGTTATTACAAGGGTTTTTAAATATGTAGTTGAAAATACGGGACAAGGGGAAAGTTAATTGCCTTTGTCGATGTTGTAAAAGATTAGTAATGTATTTTATTCAAACCTTGGGAATAGTGTTATTATCGAGATCTTTTTAGTATTGGGATTTGTTACACTTTTTCATTTATTTTATCTAAAAAGGCTGTGCACCAATGGTTCAAGCCTCATGAAAAGCAAAAATGCTTTTATTACAGATGCAAAGCCATAGAATTAAAAACTCCATCTAGCCATAATAAACACAAGTGCAGATGTGCTTGAAATGGAAATGGAGAAAGTAGAGTGGACAGGAAATATTCATAAAGCAGATAAATGAGATTAAATGAGTCTTATCAAATTTGATTTCACTTACAAAACTTAGAAGAATCTGATGACTTGGAAAAACTGGATTTTTCTTTTCAGATGTGCTTAATAATTGCGTTATGGATGTCAAAGATTATGCTACAAGTTTGGATAAAAATATAGTATACAGATATTGAAAAGAATTTCGTTTAAGGAGATGAAAAAGTAATTAGGGCAGGTTATTGGTATTTTGTTCAGACAATGCTAGTAAATATGCAGAGAGAGAGTGGTATAAATGTACAACTTCACAAAATATAGTTGCTACTGTGAAAAGAAGCTGATAATTTAGAAATTAAAAATTATAATGTGCTATTCAGAAGATTTTACAGGCAGGAATGGTTCAGTAGTAAAACTGGAGGATACGGAATCGGCCTTTCTATCGCTCAATCATTGTTTTAAAACATAAAGGAAAAATTTCTGCTGATAGTGTTGGATGGAAGAGAATTGTTTTTACAGTTAAATTACATAAAAATTGAATAATATAGATTAAGAGCGATATTAGATTATATAGCTCTTTTGTATTTTCTTTTAATATGTAATTTTAAATAATTTTTAAATTTTTCGAACTTTTAATACTTTTTGAATATAATTTACATATCTACGTTCAGCTCTTTTAATCGAGGATCTCTCCAAATACGTCATTTCAGACCGAAACGAAGCGTGCTGATGTGAAGCCGAAGAAATCTCATTTGATTGTTTACTTGTAAACAATCAACAGTAGGTCTGATACAAAGATTGTCCAAAATCTTTGAATTGGCTACTAATCGACCGCGAAAATCTCATCAAAATGTATTGTAGATACATTGGTTATGTAAAATCTTTATACATCATTTTTGTTCAAAATATTTTTAAAACAAAAATATATTTAGAGTTAATCAAAAGGTTGCTTTTGTGAAAATGTAATTACAAAAAGAAATATGTATAAAGTTTAATTGTATTGAAATAGTATTAAGGAGGACATAAGAAGGCTAACAAATTGGGTAGGTTGAGATTATTCAGTTTGGCTATATTGTCTGGTTGTTTGGTAAGCTTGTATTAAACCTACAAAAGAAACCAATACACATTCTAAATGCAAAATGGCGAAAGTAAAGTCAGAACTAATTCAAATGCTAAGTCAAATATTTTGCCGATGATGATTATGATGCAATGGTCGATGAAAAATAGTACAGTTTGAATTTAGAGTGATATTTCTGAAAATAAAGGATATAAGCGTTTCTGGAAATGTTATAACTCTATTTCAGCTGGAGGAACTTATATTTTAACCTGGCAAAACTTGAGTGATGGTCAAATTGTAGTTAATGCAAAAGTAACGAGTAAAGTAAAACTTGTTTTTAAAGGGTTGATCTTTCTTCAGTCTAAGGGAAGTCCAATTTTGGTTGAAAATGCTAAAAGACTATTATTACTCTAACATCAGATACTAATAACAAATTGGAACTAAAAGGAGAATATAATAAAGGAAAATAAGGATTCAGTTATCAAAGAGTGATTTAAGTTTTAACGGTACAGGAATTTTTAAATCTTTTTCTCACCTTATGGTAGAGGAATTGTATCTCAAGATAAGGTAGTCTTTGTAGATGGTAAGTATGCAATGGACACTGCTGGAAATACTGTAAGTGCTAAAAATTCTGTAGCAATAGCCGATGGGAAATATGATGTCAAGTCTGGCGAAAAAGGTGCGGGATTAGAAGGCTTCTGGAAGTGATAATAAAGGCAGTGTGTATGTGCAAATGGAAATTTTAATATTTCCTCTGGAAAAGACGGAATAAATTCAAATTCGAAAAGTTACAATCAAACAATGGATCTAAAGATAAAAAGTGGAGATAATGGTATCCAAAAAGCGAAAATATAGACATGAGGCGGAAACACACAGGTTGTTTCTGAAAGATGATGGTATAAAAAGCAAGTAGTAAAAAGATACTGAGTCAGATCTCTACATATACAAATAAGTGGGGAAAGTTAGTGCTTTTATTCAGAAAAGAATGGACTAAATTCTAAGGATGATATTTCCGTAACTGGAGGAGAGAGCAGTTGTTGAAAGTTCAAATAACACTGAAAATTCAGTAATGAATTATGAAGGCTCTGCTAAAATAAGCGGTGGAACTTTTTGTGTAGGTACTGGAAACTCTTCAATGGTTAGAGGTTTTGGAGATTCTTCAACTCAAGGAAGTATGCTGATGAAATTTGATACTAAAGACAATTTGAAAGTTTTTGGACGAATCAGGAAAAACCTTAACGGAATATAAGCCAAAATCGGAATATCAAACTGTTATGGTTAGTACAAAAGGGATAAAAAGAAAAAATAATAAATATACTTTTAGTGGCAGGAAATCAGACTTTAGACGTTTTCTTAGATAAGATAAATTATGGATCTGCCGAACATTGAAAAATAATTGAAATAGATGAGAGTAACGATGATTATAAAAAGCTGTGATTCACAGCTTTTTAATAATTAAAAATCATCTAATATAAAGAAATCATATCTCTATCCTAACCATTCCAACAGATTTGTAAAATTCATTATCTCTGATATCATGAATATCTGTAAAAAGGCAAAAAGATCTAACATCTTTATATGAAACTGACTTAAATAGTTTTGTTCCGATTCCCTGTCTATAGTAATCAGAATCAACAATCAAGTCTTGAATAAGAAGTATATGTTCGCCATCTCAACACAACGAATAAAAGCTATTAATTTATTATTCTCGAAAGCACTAAAAGATAAATTGAATTTTTAAAAGATCTTTTAGCTTTCATCATCCTTTAGATATACAGACCAGTTTGCAGATTTAAAGATTCCTTTTATTCTTCAAAAGTATTGATTATAATCAAATTCCTTTGATTCCATAAAACCTCCTAGATTTCTAAAAATAATTTAATCCCCTCTTTTAGTTTTTCATCACTAAGTGTTACAAAAACCTATTAAAATTGAAGGATTTCTCTTTTTGTTCCATAAGAGCCAAGTCCCAAACTTTTATCTCTTTAGCTCTTTTATGATATATTCCTCAGGTAGCTTTTTGGATATTCTAAAACTACGTGAAGACACTATCTGCACCTCTTATTGTAATGTCTTTTCTTTCACTAACATATCCATTAATAATTGTCTTTTTAGAATAAATTTTTCTCATTCTGTTCAAATGTTTTTCAAAACTCACCAGTTTCTATAAAAGTTGTAAGCATCTTTTGTACCATAATTGAAACAGGGCAGATATTTTAAAAATAGTATTATATCTTTCAACCAAAATCAAAAGGTAAAACCATAAAACTTACTCTAAAACTTGGAGAGATTGACTTCGAAAAAGAACCAATATAAATTACCTTATCATTTACATCGATTGATTTTACAACGCAGGAACAGGTCTTTTTGAATACTTAAATTCACCGTTGCATAGTCATCTTCAATAATTATATATTTATCATATTCAAAAGTTCACCACGTCTTTGCATATTCACTATAACACACGTTGGAAAGCTTGATGAGCTGGGTTATAACACAGAAAATCTGATTTTGATAATCCAAATCCATTCCATTTTTGTCTACTGGAATAAATTCGTAATTTATATCATTTGTATCCACTATATTAAAAGCATATGTGTGTAACCTGGGTCTTCAATTCCAAATTTTCTCGGAAATCAATTTAAAAATAATTTGGAAAGAGATATTCTGGAACCACTTGAAATTACAATTTGTGAAGGGGTCTGCTTTAAAAGCCTCTCGACTTATCTAAATATTCAACTATTTGAGTTCTAAGTGGAGATATCCTTGATAATCAACTTTCTAAAATATCTTTGTTATCAAAAATATTTGAAGATATTTTTTGAATATCTTGTAGTGAAATCTTCGCTAGCTCCACTGTATGAGAAAGTCATATTCAATATTTTCTTCTTCCTTTGTTATGTAGGATTGGCTTACTATCTAGGACATAAAAAGCTCTCAACATCAGAAACGAAAAATCCTCGTCTTTCTTTAGAATAGATAAAAACCTTCTTCTAAAAAGTTTTTGAATACGCATTATCCACAGTATTCAAGAAATATTATACTCTTTTGCAAGATTTCTTTTGCTAGGAGCTTTTATTAGCTTTGTAATTTCTCTTTATTATTTCGTTTTTAAAATACTCATATATTTGCATATACAGCCACGCTGTTTTTAATAATAACATTCTGACACCATAAAAATATTATTTTGATACTACAAACAGTATCCAATATCTATATTATACTATATTTGAATAGATTTAACAAAGGAGCATTTATATATGGAAAATAAATTAAACATAGCCAACATCGATAGGAGATAATGGCGGCGGTTGTTTTGTAGCATATCCTACAAATTCAAATCCGACCACCCACTTGGAGCAAAGTGAAACTTAGAGTACATATTGGATATGGATTTTGTTTATTGTGTGTGGACTTTTATTAGGACCTTTTGCAGGTGGTCTTGCACTTCTGGCATGGGCTCCAGCAATGATTTTGACCTAGTAAATCCAATTTTATCTACCTTCTGCACCATTTACGTTTACATCCAAATTTTTAATGAGCACATCTCAGGAAAATTGCATATTCAAACGCTTCAAAAGCAGAAGAACACCTATGAAAAATTTAACAGGCTCAATCACAGGAGCGATATACTATATGTAATTTTATATCGTTCATCCAAAGCATATATCTGACATATATTAGAGTTACTCTCAAGCAGGAGCAATTGCTGCAAAGGGATTACAAAGACTTGGTGCTTCCACAACTAATGCAATTGTAGGTGCATAATAATTGCAGCATTAATGTAGCACATTACAACCACATTAGGCTGCATGGATAAACGAGATTTTAGTATTTAATGACTACTTACTGTATTGTTGAGAAATATGGCATTGAAAGGCAAAATATTTCTGCCTTATTATCTACGAAATGGACATGAAGTTTTTGGCGTTCCGACAAAATCTTTTTCCAAAGTATGAGGTTATAAGGATTATAGTAAGTACATATGCGAAACTCTTTCCGAAATTGTTCAAAAACATTTGGAAAATTAAAGGAAGTTGATGCAATAATATCATCGATGTTGACAACGAAGCAAACTTTTGAAGAATAATAAAAAGGAAATTTGCATTTAAAGGAAAAGTTATTTTAGATCGATAGCTTGGAATAATGGAGTAAAATACTCTGGAACAACACTGCAAAACAAATGGATTTTTATAGAGAACTTTTGAATTTTTGCTGATCGTAGTAACACAAATCTCACAGAGGGCCATTTTGATTAATGAAAAATAACAAAAATTTTTCTGAAATAGAAGAAAAGATGTAGATTGCAAAAACTTACTGAATGGGTGTCAAAAACAAATTTTAATCAAAAGTTTTGAAGAAAATAACAAACTTACCTCTCTGTATTTTTGCGAAAACTCAATAAAATGGTTTGAAAGTGAAAAATTGATATAAAAATCTGTGGAACGGAGATGTATTTTTCTTCACTTGTAGCAGTGAGTTGGTAAAAGGAGAAATTAGAAAATTCTAGATAAAATCCAAAAACTCTTATTGAAAATATAAAAACAAAGAAAACAAGACGGATTAAATGAAAATACAATTGAAAACTTTGAATGGCGAATGACTCATTTTTATTGTGGAACGAAATGACGTACAGTGAAATATCTTTGTTTAAGAGCAAGACGTTAAAAAGTAAATATATTAAATTTTTAAAAGAAATATTTCATAAAAGGTATCAAAAGTATTGAAAATTTTATGTAAAAATAGAATAATTCTACGTCATAGTATTTGATGAGAAAATCCCTACACGTCATCTCGAGCGTAGATCAATCTGCTAACTTTGTTACATGTAAACAAAAGTGGATCTGACGAGCCATTGTGTACAATGACTCTGGGGTTCTCCCTAAAGCTCTATGCTTGCATGTAATCAAACAAAATTTCCACAGTCATTTAGCTAAATTTAAAGAAAATAGAAATTTTTATCATACTTCTTTTTGATTATGATTATGTTGTTTTTATTGTAGGGGTATATTTCTATCAAAATCTATTAAGGAGAGAGAACTATGAAAAGAAAATTTTTAGCATTAGGGTCAGTGTGTTTTTAGTTTTTGAATTTTATTTTGAAAACTTTTATGATGAGTGATAAAAATAGTAAAAATGAAAAATTCCAGAAATAACACTGTCACTGAAGAAAATCTGGAAACAGTGATTCAAAAAGATTCAATTCAAAAAGAATCTGATTCAAAAGACTCAAATTCAGATGAGAAGCTACTTTTAGAAAAAGATAAAAAGTCAGTAACGATTTTTAGACTTTAGTAAAAATGGATGACATGCTTGAGAGATCAGCACTCCAGTTTTGGGAAAACTGAAGAATATAAAGATAAGTGATCATAAAGCTGTTGATGTTAGAAAACAACAAACATTTACATCTGATTTCTATAAGGTAACACTGCTTTATTTTACCCCAATGCAGATGGAACACCTTATAAAGCATACATCAGATGAGTTGTGAAAATAAGTTATTGCCTACGAGATAAAAATCAGGTGAGATTAAAATTTGGCGGTTCAGGAAAAGTGTTGTTAAATATGTGAAGAAATTAAAGCAAAGTTGGTTGAGGAGATGTTAGCAGAAGAGCTGTTATAACTTAGAGAGTATTATCGGAGAAAGGCTTGGAAATCATTTAGGTATTTTGCCCCAATTTCACAGCATTGCCGGAGGAATACTAACTTCACCTCTGCCTTGCTCACTCGCATCAATTCCTTTTAATTATTGGTTTTATGACCGGAACTAAAAGAAGATAACACAAAGAGCATTTAAAATGTTTCTGTTATGCATTTCGCCATAGGAAGATGGCAATAACCTACACAACACTTCGTGGTGTTTAGCTGCACTACTAAGTAAAATTTTTAATCAATCCGGGACCGATCTGGAATATATATAGGAGATTGTTATGATTTGATGGCACTACAGACTTGGGAGATAATAAATGTAGTTCCTAGTAAAAATTTTTGACTAATAAAGAGCACAGACTGGACATTCTAGGGCTTTGTTAGTTGGAATAATGGCAGGATTATTTTCAAGTCCTTGTTCAACACCGATTTTCAGTTGCATTACTTGCAGTGTAGTCTGCTTCAAAGGAAGTTTACTTTGGGGAGTAATACTATTCTCTTGCTTTATTCAATAGGTAACAGTATTTTTGAGTCGTTGATTGCAGGAACAAGTGCAGGATTTTGTTGGTGGAAGTAATAGTCAAATAAATCTTCTTATGGAAAATTTCAGATATTGTAAAAGGTGTTTTTGGAACAATTATTTTTACTGATAGGGTATATTTCCATGTCTTGAGTTTTAAAATTAAATTTTATAAAAACAAAAATAAAAGGACTTGGTAGCAAAAACTAAGTTCTGTGTTTTATCATTAACAAATACCAGATGATTTTAAAACGTTTGTTGTTGAAATATGCTGACATTAGCACGTGAATATGTTAAAAATATAGTGAGAAGACCCTAAAAAGGAATTTAATAATTTTAGAAATTATTTATAGATATATATTATGAAATTAGAAATATTTTTATTTAAAGATTTAAAAGTGCTTATGGAAAGGAGAAATTTACATTGAAGAAGAAGGAAAGTTATTAATGGAAGTGTATCGATGTTGACTGCAATAACATTACTTATGCCGATAACACCTCACGTTTTTGCAGCCAGATCCTGTTAAGGAGACAAAGTGACTGCAGATCAGTGCTGAATTGGATCAAGCTGTGCAAAAGATGGGAAAGCTCAGGGCTTACTATTGCAGAAGGGCCAACTCGAGACAAAGGTACTAGCAAACCCGCAAATGCTGAGGCTAATACTAGATTTGAATTGAGTGTAGTGCTGATTATAGAGCTCAGATACAAAATAGAAGCAAAAGCCAAAAATGGACGAGTATAATGCCACGAGGCTGAAATACGACAAGAAAAGGAAAAATATGATAAAGAGTTAGAAAATAATCAGAATATAAAAATATTCTCAAAAAGACAAGAAGATTTAAAAAGCAGCCATGATAAAAGAAAAAAGAAGCAGAAAAAGCATTAAGAGAATATAAGAATAAAGATAAAGATGGGTATTTATCTGTACTTATCCAAGAACTCTTATTTATGATTCAGAACCTGACCGAACTAGCTTTATCCGATAATCAGGAAAGTATATGTGTCTAAAATGCAGTAGATACGCTTTTGTAAGACAAACAATATGCTGATAAAATATTTACGATTATGGATGATATGAGTGTTAATTGGAAGCTGCAGAAATCCTACAAATAAGATGGAATTATTCAAATTTCGAATAAAGCCTCTCCTTGAAGCTAATATTGTAATAACGGTACTATAAAGTGGTGACATGCGCAGAAAAAAGGACAAAAGTGTAACTGCAACTTATGCAAATCTTAAATATAATGGTAAAAGATTTCAAAAATAGTTTTAAATATACTTTAACTGGAGATTCAACTTTTTAAACATGGAAGAAACTCCGTTTAGTATATTTAGATCTACACTTGGAATATTTGCTTCTGCATATACGAGAGCAGTTGAAAAGATACTTCCTATTTATGTGTTAAAATAAATTTACTTTTTATGATCAAGAAGAAATGAAATTGAATTTAAAAAGATATTTAATATCAGTTACCATCTCTTAACCGTGAACACAATTCTATAGAACTTGCTAAAGATTATATATCAGAACAGTTTATAAAAATTTCCGGTTCAACAATAGGAAGATACTGCCACGTAATTTGATTTATATGACGAATTTTAAGAAAGATAAGAAGGCGGTTATAACCTTTGTAATCCACGTCCTAGTGAACCTGGGTCCAGTGGGATACAACAGATGCACTCTAATTCTGCTTGGCCATGGGCAGACATAAGTAGTATCCTAGAAATGAAAATAATAAATTACAATAGGGGCAGCTTCTTACAAAAATTTTTAAAGTGGTCCAGTTAACAGCCTAAAGTCCCAAAAAGATAATACTGAAGACAGAAACAGGTATTTGGTATTCATTAAGAACGGAAGGTTCGTGCAGTGGGTCTCCCTACCGTAGGAGCAAAGAACCAGTTAAGCCTGTCAAACCTACAGCTGGAAAGAACCACAAAAGAAAACCAGAAACAAATATTACTCTCCCACTATATGATGTGTTTATAACAAATCCACAAGTAGATAAAATGATTAATGAAATGATGAGATATAAATAATAGTGTAGTAAAACAGGATCGATTGTAAACTTTGATTAAATGCTTCTGATTTGCCAGGGACATGAAAGAAATGGTGCTGGTTTCCGCTGATTACATTACACAAAGAGTTTATGAACAGTTTGTGGCAGATTACAATGAGGAATGCTGGAACAGAGTGGAGATATGCTAAGGAGCTAGGTTCTTGGAATTTGCTGCTGAGAACGAGTTTGATGAAAAATGAATAAAAGGACAACACTACTAAAGGAGGCCAAAGATTCAGCTTTCTAGTTACCAGGTAAAATTAACTAAGGGACCTTGGAACAAAGTATGTGAAAATAGAATTCTCAATGGGTGCATAAATAGTATCTATAATGTAGGATACAATGATTAAAGTTTTCTGCGAAAAACCAGTAAAGATGTTTACCAATAAGTAAGTTTTCTAAATCTAAGCATTGATGGTAAGGAAGTAAGCCAAAAGATGATTACTTTACAGAGTTACTTATCAAAATACAACTGGTGAAACACAAAGTTGTAATAAAGGATAAAATGTGTCTATGCACCTTGACATAGCAGATGGCTCTGCAAGTGAAATGGAGCTTATGCTATTGGAGAAATCACTTGGTTCAAAGAAGAAATGTAGCAGATGGAAAAAATTCGAGTTACATTTAAAGTAAAGTGGCTGGCTAAATGTAAATACTAAGTGAAACAATAAAAATAAATCAACAGTATGGAAATAATAGTTGATACAGGCAAACAACAAACCAACAAGCAACAAAACCAGTTAAGTCTGTATTTAATAGTAAAGATACAACACACAAGTATAGATGGTAAGGAAGTAAAGCAAAAGATGAATTACTTTACAAAGATAACTTTACAAGAATACTACAGGAAAGGTACAAAAAAGAGTTGCAATAAAGGATAAGATTCCAGCTCATACAACTTAGTAGAAAATTCTGCAGATAATGATGGAACTTTTGACAATGGAGAAATCACTTGGACTAAAAGAAAATGTAGCAGATGGAGAAACAGTAGAGAGTTACATTTAAAGTAAAAAGTAGATGAAAGATGTAAATGGAGAACAGATTCATAATAAGGCAAATGTAGTAGATGGAAGTAATGATTTTGATACAAATGAAACAACAAAACCCAACAGCAACAAAGCCAGTTAAGGACGTATTTTTGATAGTCAAAGATACAAATACAAGCATCGACGGTAAGGAAGTAAAGGCAAAAAGATGAACTACTTTACAAGATAACTTACAAGAACACTACAGGACAAGTACAAAAGGTTGTAATAAAGGATAAAGATATCCAGCACATACAACTTTTGTAAAAGGATCAACCACAAATAATGGAGTCTTCAAAGACGGAGAAATCACTTGGACAAAAGAAAAATGTAGCAAATGGAGAAACAGTAGTTGTTACGATTTAAAGTAAAAAGTGAATGATAATGTAAATGGAGATAAAATATCTAAATAAAGCTAATGTAGCTGATGGGAAATAATAATTTCGATACAAATGAAACAACAAATCCAACAGCGACAAAAACCAGTTAAGTCTGTATTTAATAGTCAAGATACAAATACAAGTATAGACGGTAAGGAAGTAAAGGCAAAAGATGAATTACTTTACAAAATAACTTACAAGAATACAACTAGGACAAGGTACAAAAAGTTGTAATAAAGGATAAAGATACCTGCACATACAACTTATGTAGAAAAATTCTGCAGATAATGGTGGAACTTTTGCAAATGGAGAAATCACTTGGACAAAAGAAATGTAGCAGATGGAGAAACATGAAGTTACATTTTAAAGGTAAAAAGTAGATGACAATGTAAATGGACAAAAGATTCTAAATCAAGGCAAATGTAGTAGATGGAAGTAATAATTTTGATACAAATGAAACAACAAATCCAACAGCAACAAAAAGCCAGTTAAGTCTGTATTTAATAGTCAAGGATACAAATACAAGTATAGATGGTAAGGAAGTAAAGGCAAAAGATGAATTACTTTACAAAGATAACTTACAAGAATACTACAGGACAAGAACAAAAGGTTGTAATGAAGGATAAAAATACCTGCACATACAACTTTTGTAAAGGGTTCAGCAACAAATAATGGAGTCTTCAAAGACGGAGAAATCACTTGGACAAAGGAAAATGTAGCAAATGGAGAAACAGTAGAAGTTACTTTCAAGGTAAAAAGTAGATGATAATGTAAATGGAGATAAAATTCTTAATAAAGCTAATGTAGCTGATGGAAATAATAATTTCGATACAAATGAAACAACAAATCCAACAACAACAAAACCTGTAAAAGATGTCTTTGATAGTAAAGATGATAATACAAGTATAGATAGTAATGAAGTAAAAAGCAGGCCAAGAACTACTTTACAAGATAACTTACAAAAATACAACAGGAAAGGTACAAAAAGGTTGTAATAAAAGATAGAATCCCGGAACATACAACTATATGTAAAAAGATTCAGCAGATAACAAAGGAATTTACAAAAGACGGAGAAATTACTTGGACAAAAGAAAAATGTAGCAGACGGAGAAACATTCAGTTACTTTCAAGGTAAAAGTAGATGAGAATGTAAATGGAGAAAAGATCTTAAATAAAGCAAAAAGTGGCTGATGGAAGTAATAAATTTGATACAAATGAAACAACAAATCCAACAGCGACAAAACTAGTTAAGTCTGTATGATAGTCAAGATACAAATACAAGTATAGATGGTAAGGGAAGTAAAAGGCAAAAAGATGAACTACTTTACAAGATAACTTACAAGAATACAACAGGAAAAAGCTCAAAAGGTCGTAATAAAAGATAGAATCCCAGAACATACAAGTTATGTAGAAAATTCTGCAGATAATGGTGGAACTTTTGCAAATGGAGAAATCACTTGGACAAAAGAAAAATGTAGCAGACGGAGAAACAGTAGAAGTTACATTTAAAGTAAAAGTAGATGAGAATGTAAATGGAGAAAAAATCTTAAATAAAGCAAATGTAGTTGATGGAAATAATAATTTCGATACAAACGAAACAACAAATCCAACAGCGACAAAAACCTGTAAAAGATGTCTTTGATAGTAAAAGATGATAAGACAAGTATAGATAGTAATGAAGTAAAAAGCAGGCCAAGAACTACTTTACAAGATAACTTACAAGAATACAACAGGAAAGGTACAAAAGTTGTAATAAAAAGATAGAATCCCGGAACATACAACATATGTGAAAAAGATTCAGCAGATAATGGTGGAATTTACAAAGACGGAGAAATCACTTGGACTAAGGAAAATGTAGCAGGCGGAGAAACATTCGAAGTTACATTTTAAGGTAAAAGTAGACGACAAATGTAAATGGAGAAAGAATCTTAAATAAAGGCAAAAGTAGCAGATGGAAGTACACATTTGACACAAATGAAACAACAAATCCAACTTCTACAAAACCTGTAAAAAGATGTTTTTGATAGTAAAAGATGATAAGACAAGTATAGACGGGAAAGAAGTAAAAGCAGGGCAAGAATTACTTTACAAAGTTACTTACAAGAACACTACAGGAAAAGTACAAAAAGTTGTAATAAAAGATAGAATCCCGGAACATACAACTATATGTAAAAAGATTCTGCTAATAATGCTGGAGTATACAAGGACGGAGAAATCACTTGGACAAAAAGAAAATGGCAGATGGAGAAACAGTAGAAGTTACATTTAAGGTAAAAGTAGATGAAAAAATGTAAAGTGGAGAAAAAGATTCTAAATAAGGCAAATGTAGTTGATGGAAATAATAATTTCAATACTGGACAAATGAAACAACAAATCCAACAGCGACAAGACCTGTTAAGGATGTATTCAATGAGTCAAGATGACAAGACAGAGTATTGATGGTGAAAGGAGTAAGGGAAAAAGATGAATTACTTTACAAGATAACTTACAAAAATACAACAGGAAAAAGTCCAAAAGGTTGTAATAAAGGATATGATACCAGAACATACGAGATATGTAGAAGGATCTGCAGATAATGGTGGAATTTACAAGAGATGGAGAAATTACTGGACAAAAGAGAAATGTAGCAGATGGAGAAACAGTAGAAGTTGCATTCAAGGTAAAAAGTAAATGCAAATGTAAATGGAGAAAAGATTGAAAATAAAGCAAAAGTATCAGATGGAAGTAATACATTTGATACAAATGAAACAACAAATCTAACACCATTAGGACCGAAGCCAGCAATACCAAAACAGGATACGGACAAATAGCATTGTATACAGTATTATTGGGATTATCAACAGGGAGCACTAGGTGCGATGAAGATCAGATATAGAAGAAAGAAAGAAAACAGATAAGTTTTTAGAAGAAAAGTCAAATATTTGATAGAGAAGAGGGTTGGGAAAAAGTCCAATCTGTGTGTGTTTGAGTATTCAAATTTGTTAGAATATGTATTCAATACTTTACAAAAAATCTTTTTAGTTTAGTTATAATCATAAAGAACGTTTGATTTCTATTATAGGTGTGAACAAAATATTCAATGTAATCTGTGTGCAGTAAATCTCGTATATCTAGTAAAATCAATATTGAATAAATGGGGATAGGTAGGTATGAGATATAGTATAAAAATATAAAATTTAGAAAAGAATATTTTTGAAAATCTACAACTATAAAATCGTGTAAAAAGACATAGGTATAAAAGAATAGGAGGAATGGAACATATGGATGGATAATAAAAATGATCTTATTTCCTATTGAGCCAGTATTAAGTGTTCTTGCTGAATTCTTAACATTTTGTTTGGTGTAGGGACTGTGTATACTAATGATTTTTAAGTGTAATTGTATCATAAGTGACTACAATTGGGATAATAACAATGGTGTTGGGATTTTTACTTAGCCTCGTGGAATACCACGCGTTGGGGCTGTAATCATGTAGGTTTTATAAAGGGAATCAGACGATGCTATAAAATCAATATAAAAAATATTCAAAATTTAAAGTTGGAAGTTAAAATCTTTCCAACTTTTTATCAGTTCAGTAACTAAGGTTGGGGAGTAAATTTTTAGCACTCCTAACTTTTTATTGATAATCTTTAGATTTCTGAAAATGATATAATAACAAAATTTTGTGAAAAAGGAAAAATCTGTTCTAAAAGAGATATTTAAAAATAACATATTTTATGCACATTGGGAGAACCAATACATAAAACTATTCACACATCAAAAAGAAAATGTATAAATCATTTTGAAGATACAGAATAAGAACTAATAATATAAATAAAAAGAGCTTGGATTTAAGATGTCAAATGAAATGGTTTGAAAAATACTATTAAATGATTTTTCTTGTCACATATGTTTGACAATTCTAGAATGAATAATGAAATTTTTATTGAAAAGGATGGACAGTGCTTACTAATTATGATATAATATGGTGCACTGGATTTTTATTCAAGTTGTCGTTTTTAGCAGTTTTAAAAATTTTATTTTGAAGTTTACATTGAATAAAATTCCATGTTTATGTCCAATGTAAATTTAGAAGAGATATTAGTATGAAATGGAGGATTATATGAGAAGAAAAATTTTACAAAGTCCTTTTATCATTATTAATGGTTATAGGAATGGTTCTTCAAGTAGTTAGTACAGCTGTTGTTGCTGAAGGAAAAGCCAGTTCAGGCAACAATTAAAAAGTTCAGGAAATTCAAAATTTAGAGTGGACAAAAAGTAGATAAAGTATTTTGATTGAGTGATAAAGTTCTACTTGAGTATGGATTGGGATAGCTGGATTCAAATGGAGCCGGATTAAATGAGGGAGATTATTTTGAAATCAAATTACCAGATAATATGAAAATTTCCTTCTAATGTTTCAGCAACAGACTTCGATATTTATGGTGATGATGGCAAAAACTGTCATTTACTAAAAACTAAGGTTACACCTGGACCTGGAGATAAGGTGGCAAGGTTCGTGTTACTTCATACAAACTGGGTTAGGAAAAGAAAATGTTAAAGGAAATGCGTTTTAGCTGCAGTATTTGATAAGCAAAGTTGTTAGAAAAATGAAAAGAACAAATTTAGTATAACAGTTAATGGAAAAGTTACTTCAACTGATTTAGAGTAGGTGGGACCAAAAGAATTACCAAAGCGATGAAATACTTGCTAAGTGAGGACAATCTTCAGCTAATGCAGATGAGGCAGAATGGTGGGTTAGAGTTAACTATCAAAAGCAGAATATTGACTAAATGTATGTGATATCTGATCCTTAGACTTGGTGGAAACGGTGGAAACTTATATTCAGATGGTTTAAACTAAGACGTGTTGAATACAATAGTTTAGGAGATGATTCTAAAATCTTGGGTTATGTACTTGGAAAGACAAACACAATTTCTCCTGATGGAAAAACATTTTAAAAATTAATTTTAGGAAAAGGTAAAATAGTGAACAGTATCATCTTGTTTATAGGACTACCTATAAACCTGGAACTACGCTTCCATAATAATGTAAAAATAACTTCTAATGAAAAGAGCGGAAGCTCATGGAACTCATATTTCAGGCAGATTCTGGTGGATTCTGGAACAGGCAATTTAGCAAATAAGATTAAGTTAATCGAAAGTTGATGCAGAAAATAATCAAAAATAACTTTATGCAAATGCAGTTTTTCAGATAACAGCTCAAATGGAAGTAAGTTTGAGGTTAAAAGAAACAGAGTGCAGATGGAACGGTAACTTCTAATTCTCTTACATCAGGAACTTATAAAGTGGAGAAAAACTCACTCCTACAGGATATCTTTTAAATGAAAATTTACTTTGGAAGTATCGCAATAGGGGTGGAGCAATAAAAGACAATTACCAACAAAATTAAGGTTAATATCTCCGGTAAAAGACATGGGATGATGAAACAATCAAGAGATGGGAAAAAGACCTAATAAGATAAAAGAAGTAAGTTTACTTGATGATGATAAAGTGAAGATTAAAACAAAGTAACACCAGATGCTGAGAAGGTAACTGGAAGTATACTTTTGAAAGTGTAGATAGAATATAATGTAAAGACTGGTAGAAGATTAATTATACTGTTTCAGAAGAAAAGTAGAAAGGATATAGTACGGAAATAAATGGACATAATATCAAAGAATTCTTACACACTAGCAAGACAAGTATTCAAGTAACTAAAAAGCTTGGGAAGATAAAGAAAATCAAGATGGAGAGAGACCAGAAAGCATAACTGTAAAAATTGCTTGCTGACGGAAAGAAACGAGATAAAACTCTTACTTTAGCAAAAACAAATAATTGGACAGGAGAGTTTTCCAAGATCTTGATGAATACTAAAGATGGAAAGAAGATTGTTTATACAATTAAAAGGAAGAACAGTTGGAAATGGATATATGTTAGCAGAGTTATTGGTGGATGCTCAAAAAGGTTTAAAGTAATGAAATACGAGACAAACTGAAAGAAAAGTATCTGTAGAGAGAGGTTGCAAAGGACTTGGGAAGATAAAAGAAAACCAAGATGGAAGAGAGACCAAAAGAAATAACAATCAATTTTATTAAAAAGTGGCACTGTAGTAGATGCTAAAGAGAGTTACAGAAGCAGAAGGTTGGAAATGCAGAATTTGAAAATCTTGATAAATATGAAAAATGGAAAAGAAATCAAGTACACACTATTTCAGAAGAAAAAGTAGAGAGGATATGCTACAGAGTAAAAAGGATATGATGTTAGGAACTCTTATGCACCTAGTAGAGACAAGCATTCGAGGTAATAAAATCTTGGGAAGATAAAGACAACCAGAGACGGAAAAGAGACCTGAAAGCATAACTGTAAAATTACTTGCTGATGGACAGATGAAAACTCTTACCGCTATCAGAAGCAAATGAAATGGACAGGAGAGTTTCCAAGAACTTGATGAATACAAAGATGGAAAGAAAATTTGAGTATGCAATCAAAGAACAACCAGTTGGAAATGGATATGTTACAGAAGTTACTGGCGATGCTCAAAAAGGCTACAGTAACAAATAAAGAGAAACTGAGAAAAAGTATCTGTAGAAGGTGCTAAAAACTTGGGATGATAAAGAGACAACCAAGATGGAAAGAGACCAAAAGAAATAACAATCAATCTATTGAAGAAATGGAGCTGTAGTAGATATTAAAAGAAAGTTACAGAAGCAGAAGGTTGGAAATGGAAATTTGAAAATCTTGACAAATATGAAAACGGAAAAGAAATCAACTACACTATTTCAGAAGAAAAAGTGGAAGGATATACTACAGAGTAAAGGATATGATGTTAAGAATTCATATACTCCAGGAAAAACAGGTATTCAAGTAACAAAAGCTTGGTCCGATAAAGAAAATCAAGATGGAGTAGACCTGAGAAAGTGTAACTATAAAATTACTTGCTGACGGAAAAGAAACAGATAAGACTCTTACTTTAACAAAGAGCAAATAATTGGACAGGAAGTTTTACAGACAGCTTGATGAATATAAAGATGGAAAGAAAATTGTTTTATACAATTAAGAGAAAACCAGTTGGAAATGGATATGTGAAAGTGTTGTACAGGAACTTCAGAAGATGGTTTACAGTAGACAAATACAGAGAACCTGAAAAGACATCTGTGAAGGGACAAAGACATGGAATGACAAAGACAACCAGGACGGAAAGGACCAACAAGGATGACAATCAATATATTAAAGAATGGAACTAAAATAGATTCAAAGAGAGTTACAAAAGCAGAGAGGCTGGAAAGTGGAGTTTGAAAATCTTGATAGTATGAAAATGGAAAGAGAGTAGCTTACTATACTATTACAGAAGAAAGGTAGAGAGGATATGCTGCAGAGTAAAGGATGTGATGTTAGAATTCATACACACCTGGAAGAAACAAGCTTTACAAGTAACAAAGGCTTGGGAGATAAAAATGACCAAGATGGAGTAAGACCTAATAATGTATGTGATTAAATTACTTGCTGATGGAGTAGAAACAGGAAAAGAAACTAGTTTTAACAAAAGGCAAATAACTGGACAGGAAATTTCCACAGATCTTGATGAATCAAAAGATGGAAAGAAGATTGTTTATACAGAAAGAAGAACAGTTGGAAATGGATATAATAGTGTTAGTACAGGAATGAAAAAAGAAAGGTTTTTGTAGTAACAAATATAAAGGGCACCTAAACAAAGAATACCAAAGACAGGAGTAGGAAGCAATTCGGCTTTGTATACAGTATTGTTAGGGGTTGTCAGGAACAGTTCTATATCAGTATTTAGAAGAAGAGAGAAAGTCAATTTATAATATTTTTGTAAAAGGAAATCTTTTAAATAATAAGAGATAACAAAATAGTATATATGCACATAAAATGTTGTTAATGGGAGGACATCTAAAATTGAATAGATGTTCTCCTTTTTAGTCGAAATGAAAGAAATCTCATGTCATAGAACTTTGTGAATAAAAATTTCTAACGTGTTATCTTAATGAGAACAAGTGAGCGAATGAAAGTAAATTCAGATTTAACTTTGTTTACTTGTAAACAAAAGTAGAGGGCTAGACAGGATGATTGTAGCATTTGATACAATTACTCTGGAATTTCATTACTATTATTTGTTTACAACTATGGATTTATAAATGTTGAAACATACAGACATAGTTAAAATAAGTTGGTAAAAAATATTTATAGATATTTATATAATGTAAGTTAATATTTAAAGTAATTTAAGGAGACAAGTTATGAGAAGTGGACATGATAGTATATAAGGTAAACAACACTGCAATTAGCAGTTGAAGAATGGAAAAGTAAAGGGTTTGAAGTTGAATATGGAATAAAAGAGAATCTACAAATGCTTTAATATATTTTAGTAGAGGAGCTTACATTGAGTTATTACAAAATGCAGGAATACCAAAATAGTAAAATTTTTGAGTAAATTGTTCAGAGCAAGTAAAAATGGAGATTTAATTATTGGGATACTTGTGATGAAGGTTTATGTGAGCTCCTGTATAGAAAGATTTTGGAAGTTTGGATGAAGAAGTTGAATTTTTGAAAAGAATGGAATTAAAGGGATATTATTTTAATAGTCTTAAAGAGTTGATACAAAGGGAAGAGTTTTAAAATATAGATGTTTTTCCAGAAGGTTTGGATTTTCCATTTTTAATGAGCGCTATTTTAGCATGAGATCCGAAACCTGTTAATTTTGTACACATCAAACAGGATAAAAAGGATAAATGAGATTGTTTTTAAGATTGATGAAAAATGCTGATATATTAAAGCAACTAATAGATGATGTGTCACTTGAAATTATATCCAATGATAGAGAGAAGGGTATAGTTCACATTGAATATGAAAAGTAGATTAAATATACTAAATAAGTAAGAGTTGAGAAGTCAAAAATTCTTAATGTTGTCTTAAGTCTAATTTGATAAAGTGAATAAAAGATTGTCTAATGGCAATGTTGTGATTTATAAGATAAAATATATAAAATTTAACAATATAAACCCTAAAATGAGATATTGATACATATCTATATATGATATAGCTAACTTATAATAGAAGTTGTTAATTTTAATAAAAATGTTTTGAATGCACTTATGTGATTTTAATAAATTCACTGTAGAAGTGAAAATAGATAATATGTGAAATAATTTTATATATTTAAATAGATTAATTATATGTATAAGGAGGTATAAAGGGAGTATGAAGCAAAATGGGAAAACAATTTCTTTGATTATGTCGTTGTTGATGTTGAGTAGGCTACGTGATTTCACCTATGGAGGTGATGGCTGAGGAAAGAAAAAGATTTATCAGCAAAAGAGCAGGTTGATAGCAGAAAATCAAGAAAACAGATGATAAAGTTGATGAAAAGCAAAGGATAGTATATATCCGAAAAATCCAATGATGTTAACGGAATGAGTATTAAAGAGACAAGACAGAATGGAACTTATTCAATGAAAATTATTCTAATTTAACATTTAATTCAATGTCATTTTTCGATAATTATTTCGCAAATCAGAGCGATAAATCAAATAAGTTGACTATGAAGAGAACTGATTTAGATTTTTCAAAGTTGAAAGTCAGCCAATTTAGGTTGCATAAAGATAATATGAAAGTTCTTTTCAAAAATCAAATAGTGTTGAGCAAAGAAATTTTATAAAGATTTTCAGAAGGAGCTAACTATGAGTTGGACTGCTTTCTTCTTTAAAATCCTAATAGATCTTACAAAGGAGATATAGATTTGAAATCCGTTGAGTTATCATTTTGAGAAGGCGGGGAAAAGTAAACTGGTAGATATGTTTGATGTAGTAATTAATGCTAACACAGGTTAAAGTTAGGACGTCCTAAAATTTGGTAAAAATAGCGAATTTGGCTATCTGGGCGACAAAGAGATTGAAAACGCCTAATAAATATCTGAGACATTTTTCATAGTCAGGGAAAACAATGGAAAAGGGCTTGTTAGATTACAAGATTACTTGGGTCTTGGTGAGTTTATAAACAAGTTCCTCAAGCATTTGTTGGAGCCGTATGCATTGGAAGCTTATCTTCATGCAGAGTATGTTTTGGGTAATGTAACAAAACAAAATGTGATTGTAAAATGGTAATGGCACCTTCAGACATAGATATAAATCGAAGTGAAGGTAAAACTCAGTTTAATGAGACATTTTGGATAGAAGATGATTGAAAACAAGCAGATAAGATAATGTTAAATAATGCTAATCGTTTGAATATAGAAAACACGTAAGATGGATTTGGACTAAGTGGGAAGCTACTGAGTGAGACTGAGAGGTGCTTGGGAAGAATATATAATAAATCCGGATTTGTGATTCGTTTCAAAGAATGGCTCATTTGATTTTGCTATGAAAACTGTTGGAGGCTGTGGAACTTTTATATGGTTTTTATATACAGAGCAGGGATAGTGCTCTTAGGGAAGATGTTGAGCCAAGGATATGCAGGTTGGAATTGGAAAATCTAATACCTATAAAGTTGATTTTAAAGTGCCGCGTGCAGGAATGAGATACCATTGATAATAGTAGTGTGTGTGAAAGTAGAAGTCACTACGATCGAAGGATTGATTACAAAGAGCTTGACAGTTAAATCCAGTTCAGGTTATGTTTTTTGAGAAAATGTGGACTATAAAGTTAAATATGAAGATGAGGAAAGGAATTCATGAGTGGGGCAAAGCAGGAATGGGGAGTAGTTTTATAACGGTTAAATAATAAATGAAAGAATTGTGAGATATCCTGAACAGTCAATTTACTAATTATACAATTACTTATAATATGACAACCAATAATAAAATTATAGATAATGCAAAAATATTCTTGGGACATCAACCTTGGTAGTTGATGATTCATTTTTATTATCTAATACTGTCAAAACGACTTTATGGGATATATTGGAGATTAAGAAAAGAATGGAAAAATAGCTCCACGTAAAAATGATTTATTAAAAGCCATTTAATCTAGGGAGATTACTGACGACTGGAAAAAGTAAAAACCCTAATATGATGTTAATGTAACTTTAAAAAGAAAGGAGTTTGGAAATGATGTTGATAAGTCTTTTTCACAACGAATTACACCTAAAAGCTAAGGATGATTGGAAATATACTACAGGACGTTTAGATATTCAAAATAGTGCTGAGAAAAATATACTTACTATATTGAAGAAGAAGTTCCAGATGGATATGAACTTGTAGGATATAGACCAAAAAGAAACTATGATAGGGACTTGGACAAGTTCGAAGGTTAACAGTGATAAATCAAAAATCAAAAAGCAAAGTCAGGCTTAACAATAGAAAAAGTGTGGCAAAATGAAGATGGAAGCCCATTAAAGCAAAATGGATTTGTTACAGGTACTTTCAAGAGAAGAGTAAAAGTTGGAAATAGTTATCAAGAGATACTACATTCAGTAGGAAGGTAAAAATTGAAAAAGAAAAGGACTGGAAGACAGTAGTAGATGACTTGGAAGTAAAGATAAGGCTGGACGAGACTATCTATACAGAATAGAAGAAGATGTTCCAAAGGGATTCTTTAGCAGAGTATAGGCCAAGAGAAATAGAATTGACAAATACTGTCGGATAAGAATTTATTACAAGTGATAAATAGGAAAGGAAATCAGGAGGCTCACAAAAGGCAGGTAATTGGATAAATTCTATAAAGCTTTAGAGAGTGATGAAAAATCACTTCTCTTTTTAATTAATGAAACAACAATTCATACTTACCAATTGATGTAGGGTATCATCGACTAGTATTATTTTGGAATTAAAATTTATACTGTAATTGGAGGACATCTAAAAATATAATTTTACTATTTGTCGCTATAAATAAAATTGAGACAAAGTATAAAATCTTTGTAGTAGACTGCACAAAATGGTATAATATTACAAAAACATTTATAGTGAAAATTAGATATGGGGAAGTTCATTTATAGGAGTAAAATGAGAACGACAAAACTATCGCGATTTATTTGACATTAGTGAGTTGGCATATGCTATTTGTTTGGCTTATTGGAATTACTAACAAAATCGGGTTTTGCTTATAAAACGTTGTGTAATATTCACATTTTATTCCAGTAATTTCAGCATTAATCACAGCGATTACCAAGAGAAAATCAAAAATATCCGTTATCAATTCAGTGTCGGAAAAATCCAGTATGGATAATTTCAGCGTTGTGCCAGGTGTTAGTGACTTCAATCGGTGCTACATTATACTTTCTTGTATTTTCAAATAAATACAGTGGTGTATTTAAATACGGTATGATGATGGGAACAAACGATGAGATACTTATAAAATCACCATTTAATTTTGTTTTGATTTGCATTATTATATCAGCATTGATGATTCAATACAACTTTTTAGAATTGGGAGAAGAGATTGGCTGGAGAGGATATCTGCTTGGATTTCAGGTTGAAAAATATGGTGAAAGGAAAGCTGTTATCATCAATGGAATAGAATGGGGACTTGTTCATCTTCCTTTAATTTATTTCGTTTTAACTATGAGCGTGACAATTGGGGAGCGCCTTGGACAAATATGTTGGTAATGCTTATTAGCTGTATTGTAATTGGTATAATTTTTATCATTTGTTACAATTAAAACAAAAATTGTATGTATGCAGCAATAATGCACGGGGCTTTCCAATATATATAGGTGAAGTTCCTGTATATTTAAGTAATGATGTAAAACGTGGATTGTTGGGACCTAACCCATCAGGATTACTTACAATAGCTCATATAATTCTATCAATTATGCTATTAATAGTTGATTGAAAAAGTCTAACAAAGGAACTGTTAAGGAATAATCAACTTTTCATATCTAATTCAAATAATTAAATAATAATATATAAAAATAGCAATCATAAGAACAGTAAAATCAAAGGTTTACTGTTTTTATAATGTAAACAATAAGATTTATGATTACTGCCTCTTGAATTACAACATCGTAGGAAGGATTGTAAAAAATATACTTGAAAGACAATATCAAATTGTAGTAAAATATAATAAAGTATAATAATTTGAGAAGGAGAAAAATATGAATAAGGAAAAATTTATTAGAGTGGGGTTGGAAGGGACGTATATATATTCCTCTTGTTTCAAGAATATATGTCATCTGAAAGATTTCCAAAATATGATGAAAAAGCATTATCTTTAAAACAGTATATACCAACGAATAGTATAGAAAGAATACTATTGAATATGTTCATATTGCTGTTGTTTGCAGACAAAATGTAATAGATAAAAATCATAAAGTTTCTTGAAGAAAAATGAGGCAAAAAGCAATGTGGTATTTTTAGGTACTGGTTTAGAAACATCTTATAATCGTATTAATAATAAGACAGCCAATTTTTATCAGGTAGATTTGCCTGATGTTATAGATATTAGAAAAAGGGTGCTTGGAAATTCAGAAAAATGAAAAAGCTGATATCGAGTGATATGTTTACTTTTGAATGGATAAAAAGAAATGGATACTCAACTACCAACAATGATTGCTGTTTTCAGGAGTATATCAATATTTTTGATAAAGATAAAAATTATAGATATGATAAAAATGAAGTCTATTTTTTTCCTAAAGGAGAATTAGTTTTTGATGCAACAAATTCTAAAGGGATTGGAAGTTGCAAATAAATATATTAAGAAAAAACCGGAAATGTCAACGCTCAAATGTATTTTAGTATAGATAATCCTAATGAATTTGGAAAAACTTACAGATACAAGACTTGTAGATGTTAAAGGATTTTTAATGGAGTATTAAAAAATTGTCCGGGATTAAAGCTAAAAACAAAAATGTATATGTATTTTGCAGACAAGTTCCATAGGACATTTGTTGTTCATTTGAAATTAAATTAGCATTAACTTTTGTTTGATAATGAGAATGTAACAAGATTAGGAGGATGATAGAAATATTATGTTTATGGTATGAATTTTTCGAGATCGGAAAATCCTTTTGCCTTGGATATTAAGTTTTATTATTGTTTTTGCTTTGAAACTTTGTTGCTTTTTCGTGAATATTTTAAATCAAAGCAGCTTATTATTGGAATTTCTTTTGGGTTATTGCACTACTGTTCGGAGTTTTTGACTTTGTAATGAATAGCATTTTTATCTTTTTCAGTATTTTAATAGACATAGAATTAAATTATTTTGCTTTAGGAGTATTTGAGGTCGTAATTGAGAGTAATGGTGCAAAACAGGTTATTTTATTTGATGATATTTTTAGAGGTTAAATATCATTCAGGTAGATATGCAGAAGTACACGAGGACTAAGAATAAAAGCTAATGAAATTAATACTGGAATTTCATGTTTTGGAGATAGACTCAATCTAAGTGAAAAGAAGATGATGTTGAACAATTTGGACCAATTTTTAATGCTTTTGAAGAGAAAACTGAACTTTTTCTTGAAGAGAAAGGAAGTATATATGGTAGAAATAATGAGTGCATTCGCTTATTAAAAATAAAAACAAATAGATTGTAATTATGGAGATAATATGAACAAAATTTTATTCTTAGGAATATTAATTTTACTCGGATTAGTATTTTTATATATTATCTAATCCACCTAAAAAGATATAATTTAAAAAGTATAAACTTAAGTTATGAAAACAACTTAAATTTGAAACTTTTTGGGAAAGAACTATTTGTTTGTAAAAAGTAGAAAGTTTATATTACTGACAGAATTTTGACTTGTGGACTGAGATTGTTCTTTTCGAAAATGGTATTGCATTTAAAAGAAATAATAAGAAAAGAAATTATCTGATATATATGAGATAGAGCCAATGCTGATAAACTCACTTTTTGTAAAGGGTAAATATTTTGGGCATATTTTTAAGTGTAATTATAATAGTAATGTTATTGTAAAAAGTAATGATATAGAAGATTTAGAGTTATTTATGGAAAAACTCTTTGATCTTTTTCCAAAAAGAAATGATAAGAGAAATTTAGAACAAAATAGTCGATGTGTTTTTAAACTGCATCAGACTTTTTATAAAATTTTATAATATGACAATTGATGTCAGGTTGTGATATAATATTTATAGGAGATGTTAAGAAATGAGAGATAGCAGATTATTTAGAATTTTATATTATATTTTGGAAAAAGGAAAAGTTACAGCTAATGAATTGTCTGAAAAATTTGAGGTATCTGCATAAGGACAATATATCGAGATATTGATGTGATTAGCTCTGTTGGAATTCCAATTTTATGCCACCTCAGGGAAAAGGTGGAGGAATAGAGATTGCTGAAGATTTTGTATTATCCTTTGCTTTCTGAAAAGGAGCAAGAACAGATTTTAGTTGCCTTAAGAGGTCTAGAGGAATAAATAAACAATATGAAAATGAGTTATTAACAAAATTATCTGCCTCAAAATTAAAATCACGAATTGGATTGAAGTTGATTTTACTAATTGGCAAAGAAGTAAAGAATACGACGAGTTGTTTAGTGATATAAAATCAGCAATTATAGATAAAAATATTATCAGCTTTTAATTATTTTCAAGCAACGAAAAGAGACAAGTAGAGAAGTAAAGCTACTAGACTTTTTATTTAAGGGCTGGGATTGGTATGTTTATGCCTTTTGTTTACTTCGAACGAATTTCGATATTTTAAAATTGTCAAGGATTAGGATTTAAAAATTTTTGATGAAATTTTGAAGATAGTTATGAAGATGTTGTGCTAATAAAAGAAAATGAGTATAAGGATACTGTCCGTAAAAGTTAAGTTGAAATTTGATAGAAAAGTAGCTCTTTTAGAGTTTATGATGAAATGGGAGATATTAAAGAAGATAAAGAAGGTAATTTATATGCAGAAATAGAGCTGCTAAAATGATTATAATCTTTATAATTATATTTTTCTTTTTGGAGAATCCGTAGAAGTTTTAGAGCCGATAGAAATTAGAAATCAAATTAGAGATAGGTAAATAAAATGTCCAAAAATATATAATATGACAAAGGGTGTCAGGTAATCTTTTGTATAATTATATATAAGATACAAAGGAGGTTTGCCATGAAATACGAATGGAAGAAAAACGAAAAAATTTATATAGGTGTTAAACAAAAACCACAGTTAATTGAAATCCAGTGCATATTATATTATGATTAAAGGAGAGGGAATCCAAACGAGATTGACTTTTCCAATAGGGTTTCTGCTTTGTACTCTCTTGCATATAGAATAAAGATGTATTTTAAAAATATGAATGACAAGAAAAACGCAAATACTCTGATTTTTGCTGTATTCTCACTTGAGGATTTGGGAGAAATCAGATGATGAAGAATTTGATAAGAGCAAACTAAAATATACAATTATGATTAAACAGCCTAATTTTATTACAAGGGAAATTTTTGACTTAGCTTTTTGAAAAAGTGAAAAGAAAAAGCCAAACGAATTATAAGATGAAATAAGTTTTGATTGTATTGAGAGTAAAAGGCAATTCAGATTTTGCATATTGGTAGTTTTGATACAGAGATAGAATCTGAAAAACTGGATAATTTTGCAAGTGAAATGAAATTAGAGAGAAGTGAAAATCTCATACAGAAATATACTTAAACAATAAAAACTCGAACTGCAGAAGATAAACTGAAAACAATATTAAGATATACTGTGAAATAAGGAGGTTTATTATGGCTAGACCAACTACTAAAGAAGATTTGCTTATTAGTGCAAAAAGAAAATTATGGAAAGTTAAATGAATTGATTTCTAAATTGTCAGAAAAAAGAGCTGAATACTCCTTTTGACTTTTCGGCTGATGTAAAAAAGAAAGAGGCACATTGAAAAAGAGATAAGAATTTAGTGATATTTTAATTCATCTTTTATGAATGGCATATGTTAATTTTAAATTGGGTAAATCAATCAAATGGGGAAGAAAAAGCCCTTTATACCAAAGCCTTATAATTGGAAAAACTTATGGAGATATGAATCGTAGAATTTTGAAAAACATCAAAAATACACCTTTAGAAGAGGCAAAGAAAATGCTGAATAAAACTCATAAGGATGTTTTTAGTTTTAGCTGAAAAGTTTTCAAATGAGGAATTGTTTTCTAAAAATGTTTTTAAAATGGGTTGGAGGAGTACATTAGGTCTCATATTTTGTAAGTTCTACTCGCCACTACGATTGGGCGATTACAGAAGTTAAAAGCACATCAAAAATTGTAAAAATTAATTCTAAATGGAAAGGTATTAGGATGCATTTTGTAAAAAGTAAAGGGAATATTATCTCTCAAAAACGGAATGAATTTATTTTCGAGGTTGCACACATGGTTGTATTTATTGTGATTCAAGAAGTAAATGTTATCAGATGAATCATAGTTTTGAAGATATTGAAGTAAAAGAAAATCTATAGCTCTTTTGGAAGAGCGATTAAAAAGAAAAAGATGTATGATTGGTATGGGGTCAATGACTGACCCCTACATTAATGAGGAACTTAAACTTAATTATACAAGAAAAAGCATTAGAAACAATAAATAAATATGGTTTTTGGACTTACACTCATTACAAAGTCATCAAATATAATTAGGATTTGGATTTGTTAAAAAGAAATTAACCTCAAGACAAAATGTGTTGTTCAAATGACACTCACAACCATGATGAAAGACTATGTAGGATAATTGGAAACCCAATGTTTCCACTACAAAGGAAAGAGTTGAAACCTTTAGATAAAATTAAGAGAAGCAGGAATACCATGATAGTATGGATGACCTGATCTTTACCTTATATTAATGATACAGATATTAGAGGTATTTTTAAATTATTGTAAAGAGGCAAAAAGTAAAAAGGAATTTCTGTTTTGGAATGGGACTGACATTACGAGAAGGAAATAGGGAATATTTTTATTCAAAACTGATAAACACTTCCCACATCTTAAAGATAGATATATTAGAGAATTTGGGAATTCTTATGTTTTAAACAGTAAAAATAATTATAGATTGATGAAAAATTTTTCGAGAGTTTTTGTGAAAGTGAACAAATAATGTACGATTATAACAAAATTTTTAGCTATCTAAATACTCTTTTTGAAGAAAAAGAAATATCAAAACAACCTGGCAGTATTTTTGATTCCAATATAGATTTTATGGAAGAATATTCTTTTTAAGAGTATTCTTTTTGTTGAAAAATAAGAAGCAAAACTCCATGATATAGTTGATGTATCTTCTATACATCTCACTTTTGTTTCCAACAAAAGTGTGAGATTTCACAGTCGATCGACCCAAATCAAAGATTTGACAATCTTTTGCGTCAGACCAATAATCTAAGTTAGGGCTAGATTCACTACGCTAACACTACAGCTCAGAAATGACGTATAAGTAAGAATCTTCGTTTAGGAGCTGACGTTAGTAAACTAACCAATAAATATTATATCTTTGTATGCAGAAAGAAATAATTCAAGTCATAGTACTAGGCATAGCAATTCTCCCAACACGTCATCTCAGACCGGAGTTGAGCAAAGCGAAACAAAGTGAATTTAGTCTCAACTTGTTTGTTAGCAAAACAAAAGTAGGTCTGACGTGACGTGTATATGATGCATGTACTGACTGGAGATCTTCTAAAGCCCTTAATTATTAAATTTACTATATCTAGTTTAGGATGTACACAATTATATATTTTCATTTGGGTAATATAGTAAAAGGAGGGTGATTATATGAATAAAACAAAGAACAAATGTTGATTTTCAGTAAAAGAATTTATAGAGATTCAGACGATTATAAACATATTCCAGTTCCTAAAGATGAAAACTCAAAAAGAAGGTTATTCTCCGCCTGCTTATAGAATATCTCGTACAAGAAAAGTGAATGATGAAGTTTTAAGTTCAGACGAATATTTAAAACTTTGTGCAGAAGAAAAGGAATTGTAGATAGAAGGATATTCCTATTATAAAAAGATATTTTTTCTATATGGCAGGGAGATATCACTAGACTTAAGGTTGATGCTATTGTTAATGCGGCAAATTCAATAATGCTTGGTTGTTGGGCTCCAAATGCATATGTGCATTGACAATCACACATACTTTTGCAGGAATACAACTAAGGGCAGAATGTAACGAAAAATGCAGGAACTTAAGAAAAATATGGTCAAGATTATGAACAACCCTACGGCAATTCCATGCTCACAGATAGCTTTATAATCTACCTTCAAAAAGTAATTCATAAGGTTGGACCTATTGTGTATGATGAGCTTACTTAAAAATTAGAAAAAATAACTAGCTGACTGTTACAAAAATATATTGGATAGTAGTTTGGAAAATGGTCTTAAAACTCGTAGCATTTTGTTGTATATCAACAGGGGAATTTAGATTTCAAAGGAAAGAGCGGCAGAGATTGCATTTGAAACAACTAAAAATGGGCTTAGAACATCCTTTTTGCTATGGATAGAATTATTTTTAATGTATTTCAAAGATGAAGATAAAAATATTATGAAAAATGATATAATATTATTATAAATAACAAAAAGGAGATAGTTATGAGTTTTGATTTATTTGTCTTTGAAAAAGAGAAGAGATAAAACTTTTGGATGTATTTGCTTATCAGGAGGAGTCTCACAGAATATAAAGAAAATAAAGATTATGAATCTTTAGAGGGCTGTTCTCGTGTAATATCCTGTTGGGCTATGTTTGAAAATTTCACCAATAAGGGGAGTATGCTTTGCCTGATGAGCTTGCATATGTAACAGATGGTTCGGAAAAATTATTTAACTGATTATAGCTTAGGAAAGAATGGTGTATATTGTGCATTCTCATACAATGTTGAAGATGAGGCTTTGGAATTTATAAAAAGTATGTCTGATGAATATGGTGTAGGAATTTATAATCCTCAAAGTAGTGATAGATTTTCTGCAAAGGGATTGATATATTAAAATGTAGAACAGAAAACATGACGACTTCGAATGTGATTGGGAAAATATTGAAAACTTTATTGAAAAATTTAATGATATTGACCGAGTAAATGAAAATGGAGGACCACATTCTATTACCATTTGGTATGAAACTGATGGAAAAACAAGGTAATTTTTATTCAATGTACTCCATGTTATAAAAATAAAGGGATCATCATTATTTAGTAAGAAAAATTTCAAATCGAAAATAGATTCCTATATTTTTTGAAAATAGAAAAAATGGTGGGGTATATCAAACATTTATAGAAGATAAAGCTGAACTTACAAAAGTTATAAAAAGCATGGTGTATAGGTAGAAAAGAACCAGTATATAAGAGAATATAAAAGGATTTTTAGATTTGTAGGTAAAATATGAAAGAAATTTATAAAATAATAAATAATAGTTTTACGAAAGAATATTCTTTCTAGAGTATTCTTTTTGTGTAAATAAGAAGTAAAGTTATGATGTTTTTGTAGTGGACGTATCTCACGATAAATTTTCACTTTTGTTTGCAACAAAAGTGTGAGATTTCCACAGTCGATTGTATCCAAATCAAAGATTTGAACAATCTTTGCGTCAGACTTCACTATAGATTATTTACAGTAACAATCTAAGTTAGGCTAGATTGACTACACTCAGCTATGCTTCTGTTTTGCTCGAAATGACGTATAAGGAAGAATCTTTGTTTAGGAGCTTAACGTTAAAAGTAAACAAACTTAAAATTTAGTTTGTAAAAATTAATTTTTCATTTCATAAATATTTCATTTTTCATTTCATAAATATTTCATAAATCTAGTTTAAAATAGCTACTGTAAAGAAAAATACACACAGTGTTAAGGAGGAATGATAAATTTCTAATTGCTTAGAATTTAAGGGGTAATCCTAAAAATATAAAAATAAATTTGAGAGAGGGGAGCTGAATAAGAAAGTGGTAAAAATGCGATAGCATGTTTTGAAAAAAAGAATAGAACTTTATAGTTTTTATTATTTTTGACAGTAGTGCTTTCTTGCTTATATGCATGTTTAAATATTTTTGAAATCTGGTTCTAGTATGGAGAAGTCTTTATATAAATCTTTCAAATTCATCTTCAACAATAGCCAGATAGTCAAGGATATTTTTGATAAAAAATGATTTTTAAAGGACTAGATAATATAAAGGAAATTGAAGAAGTTGTTTCTCAATATGAAGGTTTAGCAAGATTGTCAAATACAAATGCTGTAGATAGTGGACAACATGTTACTAGAGATGATATTCCAAGTTATTTAAAAATGTTGTTTCAATACAAGCTACAAGTAATGTAAAAAGAAATGTTTTGTTTAACAGTGGAGTTTTTGCAATAAAAGAGGGAAGAAATATTGAAAAACGATAAAGACAAGATTCTAGTTCATGAAGAGTTTGCTGAAAAAGAATAAGTTAAAAGTGGGCGATAAAATTAGTTTAGAATTTGTAGATCCAAATCAAACTGACAAGAGTAATAAGAAACATGAATTTGAAATTGTTGGAATTTTTCAGGAAAGAAACAAGAAAAACAAACTGGATTAACTTCAGATTTGAGTGAAAATACAATGTTTACAGACTATGATTCTGCTCAAAAAGCATTAAAATGCTGAAGGAAAATAAACAGTTAGTAAATAAGTTGACATTTTTCTCAGGAACTCCTGAAAAATATGGATGAGGCAATAAATAAAGTTAAAAACTTAATGTCGATTGGGAAAAATCTTATACAGTTGATAAGGAAGCAAATGCTTTTAAAGACGCTCTTGAGTCATTAAATGGTGTTAAACATATTATAAGAATAATGACTTTTGCAATTATGATTGGTGGTTCTGTAGTTCTTTTCATTAATATTAATATTATGGTTAAGAGAAAGAATTTATGAAATTGGAATTTTATTATCCATTGGGGTAAGTAAATCTAAAAATTATAGGTCAATTTATATTGGAATTAATATTTATATCACTTCCGGCAATTCTAGTATCTTTGATATTTGGAAATCTGTAGTAAATCAAATTATTGGTGGATTGATTAGTTCTGAGGATACAACATCAATTACATCTAATTTTATAAGTAATGGATATAATATTGACAGTTTAATAACTTTCGCACAAAGTTATGGAATATTGGTGCTAATTATACTTTTATCAGTAGTTTTTGCATCAGGATTAATTTTAATTAAGAAACCGAAAGAAATTTTATCACAAATTAGTTAGGAGGAAGTAAATGAACACATTAGAAATTAAAAATGTAACATATAGTTATGCGAATTCAAAAGAAAAGTTTTATCATTAATAAATCAAGGATTTGAACTTGGAAAATTTTATGCAATTATCAGGGAAATCCGGAACAGGAAAGTCAACATTACTTTCACTATTAGCAGGATTGGATAAACCAAATAGCGGAGAAATTTTGTTCAAAGATGAAAAATATAGAAAAAAGCAGGGTTATAGTAATCACAGAAAGAATAATATATCTCTTGTATTCCAAAAACTATAATCTTATAGATTATCTATCACCATTAGAAAATATTAGATTAGTAAATAGAAAAGCCTCTGAAGATATATTACTTGAGTTAGGACTTGATAAGACTCAGGTTAGAAGAAATGTAATGAAGTTATCAGGTGGACAACAACAAAGGGTTGCTATCGCAAGAGCTTTTAGTATCAGAAGCACCAGTTATTTTTAGCAGATGAACCTACAGGAAACTTAGATGAAACTATCTGCTGGAGAAATAATAGTGGTCTTAAAGAAATTAGCTAAAGAAAGAAATAAATGTGTAATAGTAGTAACTCATAGTAAAGAAGTTGCAAGTGCAGCTGATACGGTACTTGAGCTTAATAATAAAGAGATTAAAAAGAAGTAACAAAAAGTAAGTAGGAGGTAGGCGATGTTTAAAAATGCTTTTTGCGTATGTAACAAGAAAGAGTTTAAAATCATTAATTATATTACTAATTATCTTATCAATGTCAGCACTTAGCTTGATAAGTTTATCCATAAAAGATAAGCTACAAATAAAGGCATCAGAAGAAACTTTTAAAAATATTACAAAACAGTTTTACAATGGAAATAAATAGAAGAGTAAATCAAGGTACTGCCAGAGGTGGTGGTAATGTTAAGGGACAAGATATAAAGAAAATTGTTGATTCAGGACATGTGGATAATTTTGTTAAGAGAATCAACAGTGTTGCCAACCTTGATGACAACTTTGGATATAGTTCAAGCACCAGGAGCTGCTCAAAAACGAATCTCCTGAAAGAGCTAAAAACTTCAAAAGAGCAGTAATGCTAACAGGTGTAAATAGTTCTGAAAAAGAAACAAAATTTGTTTCAGGAGCATATAAATTAGTTGAAGGTCAACATTTAACTAGTGAAGATAAAAATAAAATTTTAATGCATAAAGATTTAGCTGCAAAGAATAATTTAAAAAGTTGGAGATAAAATTAAATTAAAATCCAAATTTATATGATGCAGATAATGAAAAGAAAGCAGATGAAACTGTAGAAGTAGAAATAAAAGGTCTTTTGATGGACATGGAAAAGGTGGAGTAACTTTACTCACAAGAACTTTATGAAAATACTTTAATTACAGATGTTCATACAGCAGCTAAAGTATATGGAAATACAGAAGATACAGCAACTTACCAAGATGCAACATTCTTTATAAAAGGAAATAGAAATTTAGACCAAGTAATAAAAGATCTTATTAGATATTAACTGGAAATCATATAACTTAATTAAGAGTTCTTCAAACTTCCCAGCATTACAAAAGATCTATTTCTGGAATATATAAAATTGCCATCAATTATTTGCAGGTTCACTAATATTTGCAGGTGTAGTAGTTACATTATTGTTATTCTTGTGGATGAATGCTAGAAAGAAAGAAATTGCAGTATTGTTATCAATAGGAATTTCTAAAACTAAAAATATTTACGCAATTTGCAATGGAATTACTTTTCGTTTCAATACCGGCTTTCATAGGGTCATATTTCTTAGCTGGTTATACGGGAAAAAAATTTTAGGAAATAGTATATTAAAGAAAGTTACAGGAGGTATTGCAAAACAAATTGCAAGACAATCATCAACTACAAAATTAGGTGGTGGTGCAGAAGTTGACGGATTTAATAAAACACTATCAAGTTTAGATGTTGTTATTAATACAAGAGCATTTCTTTATGTAGTATTGTTTATGACAATAGTACTTGCAATTGCTTTTGGTAATCTCTTCTTCAAATATCTTAAGAAAGAAACCAAAAGAATTATTAATAGATACAAAATAGTTGTTTATCATATTTTGGAGGTACTTCGTAATATTGTTGTACATAAAATGGAAATTATCGGTGTTTATACATCGATAATTTTTGTTTTTGTGGTAAAATAGTATTAGTAAGATTTTTATATAAAAAGGAGGGCTTATGAGAATACTTGTTGTTGAAGATGATCAATTTATCAGAGAGGGAATTTCTGAGTATTTATCTGAATTCGGTTATGACATCATTCAAGCAAAAGATGGACAGGAAGCCTTAAAAATTTTTAATAATAATGATATTAATTTAGTAATTTTGGATATTCAAATTCCATTTCTAAACGGATTGGAAGTTTTTAAAAGAAATCAGAAAAAGTAAATTACCCGTACTCATGTTGACGGCATTTTAATGATGAAGAATATAAAATAAATGCTTTTTCAAGTTTAGCAGATGGGTATATGGAAAAGCCATTTTCACTGCCGGTTTTAAAAAGTTAGGATTGATCTCTTTGATTAAAAAGACATTATGAGCGATCATGAAAAATTTGAATATAAACATGCTGAAGTTAATTTTACAAGTTATACGGCTAAGTTTAAAGGAGAAGATGTAGATATAAATGCAAAAAGAACTTGAAATATTAAAAATATCTATTAGATAATGAAGGACATGCCTTGACTAGAGCACAGATAATAGATAATGTTTGGAAAGAAACGGATGAAATTCCATTCGATAGAGTGATAGATGTCTATATAAAAGAATTGAGATTAGGTTTAGATTGTATTGTAACAATAAGAAATGTTGGTTATAAATTGGAGAGAAGATGAAGAATTTAAAAATATTTCCTAAAATGTTTTTGCAGACATTCGGAATTCTTGGAACTGTAATTGTTTTAATACATTTACTAGTATTTTTATTTTTCCAAGAACTTATTTAGAGACGAGAAAGCAGGAACTCTATGCAAAAAGCAGATGAAATTGCTAATAATATTCAAGGAAAAGATATGAGAATTTGTTGAGCAATCTTTGGAATTTTTATTCTAAAAAGCAGTGATATAAAAGCAGTCATAAAAAGGACAAAGTGGAGATGGAGAACTACAAATTGGTGAGGATATCAATGTTGACTTAAAAGAGTGGCAATAATTCTTTAATCATTGAAGAGAGAGAAATAGAATTAAAGGATGGGATCTCTGTTCAATTTATTTCACTGCAGATATGCGAAAAGACGCCAAAGAACTTAGCTTTTAAATTCTTGCCTTACTCATTATTTATATCTTTTATATTTTCTATTATAGTTTCCTTTATTTATGCTAAGGCGATAACTAATAATATAAACGAAATAAAGAATGTTACAAAAAGATGATGTGACTAGATAGAACAGCTTATTTGAGAATTAATTCTACAAATGAAGTCGGAGAATTAAAAAGAACAAATCAATGATTTATATAATACTCTTTTTAAAATTGATAGATGATTTAGAACTAAAAATGACGAAATCATAAAATTAGAAAAAAGCTAAAATATGATTTTTTTCAGAGGAACATCTCATGAATTAAAAACACCTCTTGCAAGTCTAAAAATAATATTGGAAAAATATGAAATACAATATTGGAAAAATATAAAATATGGGAGTTTATATATTGAAAATTGTATTGACATAGTTGACCACTTGACAAGAAGTATTTCATAAATGCTATCAGTTTCTTCCTTTGAACATCTAAAAGATGATGAAGAAATAATAATTGTCAATGATATATTGGAAGATGTATTGAAACAGTATATGTTACTTGCAAATCACAAAAAATATAAAAGTCAATAATAATCTTAAAAAAATGAAAAATCTATATAGGAATGACTGCTCTTAAAATAGTTCTATCAAATTTGATAAACAATGCAGTTAAATATTCTGATGAGGATGGTGTAATAAATATTGGAATTAAAGATGACTGGCTTTATATTGAAAATTCCTACAAGGATAATAAAGATTTAGATGTAAATAAAATATTTGAAATTAATTTCAACCTAAAACAAAAGAAAACAGCAATGGTTTAGGATTGTACATTGTAAAAACATCTTATTAAACTATGGAATAAAAATACAAAAGTAGAAAAACCGAAATAGGAATTGTCTTTTTAATTGAATTGTCAGGTAATATGGACAAATAATTTTTGATTTTATATGTATATCATTATAAGTTCATTTGCTTTTTAATGTCTAGCTACTAATCAAAGTTATTTCCTTATACGTCATTTCGACTGTGAGTGTTAGCGTAGTGAATCTAGCCCTAACTTAGATTAGTTACTTGTAAATAATCTATAGTAGGTCTGATGCAGATTGTCCAAAATCTTTGATTTGGGTACAATCGACTGCAGAAATCTCATACTTTTTATTGTGAACAATCAGAAAGTAAAATGTATCGAAGATACATCAGCTACTAAGATATTTTAATTAATTTTCGTTTAAAAATTATGATGTGAATTATTACACAAAAAGCAGACATTTTTTTGTCTGCATTTCTAAGGAGCGAGAGCTCCTTTTTCATTTTGTTTTAATAATTTTTCTTATCACTAAATAGCAACAGATATGTGCTGTGGTTGTCAATGCCCATGAAATTGGATAGGAAATGTAAAGGGATTCCTGTGTTTTATAAATTTGAAATATAGTAAATATCCAAATTACTCTAAACAGACAAGCACCCGTTAAAGAAAACGATCATTGGTAAAATGGAGTATCCATTCCTCTTAGAGAACCAACTGTTACGTCCATTAGCCCACATAGTAGATAGGGTTGCTGAAACAATTTTCATTCTGTTAAGTCCATACATAATTACTTTTTGAATCATCTGTGAATATTCCGAGTAGAATATTTCCTAAAGAATATGCACCAACACCTAGTACAAGACCAACTACTGCAACAATTCCAAGACCTTGCAATAAAAATTTTATCTATTCTATGATATTTTTGCTCCCATATTTTGACCTTGTAAAACTCAATGTTGATTGATAAATTGAATTCATTGACATATATACAAAGACTTCAATATTTATCGCTGCTGTATTTCCTGCGATAACGAGCTTTCCGAATGTATTTATTGAAGATTGAATCAATACATTTGAGATACTAAATACAATACCTGAAGTCCAGCTGGAAGACCTATTCTTAAAATACTAATAACTTTATCTTTTTGCAATTTATTTTTCTTAAATTCAAATGCATATAACCCACATTTTTGTTAAGAATGATATCATCATAATTGCTGAAACATATTGAGAAATTATTGTTGCTATTGCTACTCCATCAACACTCATATTTAAAAACTATAACAAAAATAAATTCAAAAACATTTAAAAATACCGGAAACTATTAGAAAAAGTGGTCTTTTGTATCTCCGATTGCTCTTAAAAAGTGCTGCACCAAAATTATATATGGCTGCAGCAGGGATTTCCTAAAAAGATTATTCTCATATAAAGTGCTGATAAATCAATAATCTCATCCAGTGTTCCCATAAGATGTAACATAGGTTTTGAAACAATAAGTCCCACGAAAAAGTAAAATTGTTCCGGAAATAATGGCAAGACCAATTGCATTGTGAACAGTGTCAGACGCATTTTTATAGTCTCTTGCTCCACAATATTTTCCCATTGTAACACTGATTCCCATAGAAATTCCAATTAATAAACTTACGAGTAAATTTATTAGTGATGAAGTCGCACCAACTCCTGCAAGTGCGGTACTTCCAGGTAACGTCCAACAACTATTATATCTATTGTATTAAAAAGTAATTGAAAAACACTTGTAAAAATAATTGGAATTGAAAAATATCATCAAAGTCTTTCCATTTATCATATCTATTTCATTGCTTTTAACCATTATATCCTCCGAACAAGTCTAAAATTATTCTAAAAATAATAACATATTTTTAGTCTCAATGTATATGTAATGTTTATAGTGATATAGATATAAAAATATTATATCCTGTTTTTAGATGCAATTAGCATCAGTTTTAAGTATAAAGTATAGAAAAAGTATAAAAAAATATGTTATAATGACTATTGAATGAATGATAAAGTAAGGATGAAAGATGATGTTTAATAATATAGATGATATAATAAAAAGAATTAGAAATTTCAAGTCATATTTATATAAATTGATACACAAATCAAATATTAAAAATTACTAAAAATAAAAACAGGAAGGTATATTTGGAATGATAATGTAGTAAAAACTTTAAAGAAATTTTTGAAGAAAGATAACTTATCAAAAATCAAAAAGATACAGATATTTTAATATCTGAATTAGGATTAACAAAAATTAATATAAACAATAGGAGATATTTAGGAATAAATATTCTCTTTCTAACTTTATAAGAAAAACAGTTAATGAAAATTGTAACAATGTAAATGTAGTTATTGATATATTTAGTGGAACTGGAGCTGTTGCAAATGCATTTAAAAGATAAAAATAATTATTACAAATGATCTGTTATACAGTAATTATATATCTAATTATGCATGGTTTTGGATATGAAAAAAATATTCAAAGCGAAAAAAATAATTAAAATTATATATAATTATAATCAATTGGAAACAAGTGAGAATAATTATATGAGAGAAAAATTTTTGCAAATACTTATTTTTCTGCAGATGATTGTAGTAAAATAGATTTATAAGAGAAGATATAGAAGTTAAGTATAAAAATAAGGAAATAAATTTTAAAAGAATATACAATTTTTAATTACATCTTTATTATATGCAATGGATAAGATTGCTAATACAGTCGGACATTATGATGCTTTATAGGAAAAATGTAGTACTTAAAAATCTCTTATATTAAATGTAATATTACCTGAGATGACGGTAAACCCTAATAATATTTGTTATAATCTTGATGCAAACAAGCTAATTAAAGATATTAAAGGAGATTTACTATATTTAGATCCACCGTATAATTCAAGACAGTATTGTGATGTTTATCATCTATTAGAAAATGTTGCGAGATGGGGAAAACCAGAAGTTTATGGAGTTGCTAGGAAGATGGATAGGACATTGCTAAAGAGTGATTATTGTAAGATTAGTGCTATAAAAAGCATTTGAAGAGTTAATTGTAAAAGCAAATACTAAATATATTTTACTTTCATATAATAATATGTTCGATAAAGGAAATGACAGGTCTAATGCAAAGTTATCGGATGTTGATATAATTAGAGTTCTCAGTAAAAAGGAAAAGTTACTAGATTTGAATCAGATTATAAAAGTTTTTCGACTGGAAAAATCAAATATAAAAAGGTAATAAAGAAAGATTATTTCTGTGTGAAGTGTTTAAAGAGGAGAAAAAGAAAAGTTAATATATCTTGTCCATTTAATTATATTGGTGGAAAATTTGAGTTGTTAAATCAATTACAACCTTTATTTGTAGAAAAAGAATTATTTGTTGATTTGTTTGCTGGAGGAGGGAATGTCGGTATAAATTCTATATCTCCAAAAATTGATTTTTAATGATTCTAATGACAAAATGATTGAGTTAATCAAATTTATTAAAGAAAAAGATACTAAAGATTTATTGCAGGAAATAGATAATATTATTGATAAATTTAGTCTATCAAATACATCTTTGTATGGTTATTCTTATTATGGATGTAATAGTAGTAAAGGATTAGCTGAGTATAATAAAGATAAGTTCTTGAAACTAAGAGATTCTTTTAATAAAAAGTTAATTAATGGAGTAGTTGATTATTTGATGCTATATGTGTTAATTGTATATTCTTTTAATAATCAAATTCGTTTTAATCAAAGGGGAATGTTTAACCTTCCTGTTGGTAAGAGAGATTTTTAATTCTAAAAATGAGAAGCAAATTAATTTTATTTTCTGAAAAATTGAAAAAGTAAAGATGTTAAGTTTTTAAAAAGGATTTTAGAGAAATTCTCATTAGAAGATTTACCTAAAGACGCTTTTATATATTGTGATCCACCATATTTAATAACAAATGCAACTTATAATGAGAATGGAATGGACTGATATAGATGAAAAAGATTTGCTTAGTTTTTAGATGAAGCTAATATAAAAGGTTTGAGATTTGCCTTGTCTAATGTTTTAGAAAGTAAAAATAAAAGAAATAATATTTTGCTTAAATGGATTAATAATAGAGGATATTACTTGCATTACTTAAATAAAAAGTTATTCTAATAGTAATTATCATAGAAAAATAAGCACAGTATTACTGAAGAAGTTTTAATTACTAATTATTCTATAGATTGGAGGAAAGTTAAATGACTAATAAAAAGAATTTCTTACAAAAGTTTTTGTTGGGTTATTGAACTACAAGTTTTAGGACAGCAAAATTGAACTTGAAAAATAGAAGAGCAATTATTACTTCTTGATGAATTTCATAATGAAGTTATAAAAAGAATCAACTTGGAAATGGAACAATCAGTTGCAAGAAAAATATTATGATTTTAAGTGAAAAGTAAAAAGGTTTTTTATCAGGAGAAGCGAATAGAAAAGATACAAAGATAGCTAGAGAAAAACATCTGGATTAGTTGATATTGGTTTAATTACAGAAGATAGATTAATTACGGAAGCGGGAAGAGAGTTGCTTTAAGATAACTAGTGATGGAATCTATGATACTAATAATGTATTTAATATTAATAAGGATAGCTTTATTTACCTAAAGCAACTGCTTAAAACCAGCATAGAGGTAAGTGATTGTAAAGTTAGACCATTTATTGCTTGTTATAAAGTGTTTGACTGAATTGGATTTTTAAGTTATGATGAATTTACTTTACCTGGTACCTTTTAATTATAGATAATAACAGTTTAGAGCAAATTATATCAGATATAAAGCTATATAGAAAAAGATGAAATTTCACTGGAAGATATAATTTATAAGAGGCTCTTGCAGATGGATAATTATATAAATGCTAAAGAAGAATTTATTGCTTCTAAGGTTGATGAAAAATGTAATTTGCTTTAATTGGGATGAACCGAAAAGTAGGAGCTATGACAAACCATATTATAAATTATATGAGAGTGTCAAAAAATATATTTCTGGATGGTGGTAGTGACTATGAATCTCTACTAAATTCTGCAAAGAATATAAAACACTAAACCTGGAATATTGTGGAAAAATTATTTTTAAAAACAACAAATATTGGAGTTATAAGGAAGAACGGAAAGCATCAATTAATAATAAATGTCCATTTTTATATTGTACAAATGAACGAGATTTAAAAGAAATATTTTTAAGTACTTACATGTATTTAAAAGCAGAGGCAACATTGTTTGATTATTTTGATTTGAATAGAAGATATTTTTAATATTACAGATACATTAATTTTTGAAGATCGTATTATTAAGTTGGATATACTTTCAAAGTATTATTTTAAGGAGATTATTGATGTTCTTAGTACAGATACTTTTAGTATATCTCGATAAACTAAATATAACGTTAAATTGGAAGATATATCGGAAGCTTTCAAATTTGACATAAAGTAAAAGTATATGTAGCTTTAAGTAAAGATTTAGGAATTAAAATCAATAGTTCTGAACAAGCTGTAACTTATATAAATGATGAACGATATAGAAGGTTTAATACATTGATTGATAAGAAATTTAATGATTCTGTACTCATAGAGTTGCTAGACTGTTTTGAAAATCGAGATGATAAAAGAATTGAGGAACTTGTTACAGATGAGGCTACTATACCAACAATTTTTGAATATATCTTAGGAATTATATGGTATAAGATAAGGAAAGACAAGGTAATATTCTAGATTTTATGAAATTATCATTAGAGGCTAATTTATTACCAAAGACCCATGCTGCAGGAGGATATGCAGATATAATATATGAGTATGATTCGTGTGTATTTTATCCAAAGCACTCATTATTACTTGAAGCAACACTTGCGGATAGAAATAATCAAAAGAAGAATGGAAATGGAACCAGTTTCAAGACATTTAGGAGATTATAGGATTAGATTTAATAATCCTTTTTGATTATAGTTTATTTGTAAGCACATATTTGGATAAGAATGTACTTTCTGATTTTAGATATAGAAAGATAATACCATATACAAGAGATGAAGAAACTATTACAGGGATGAAAGATTATTTCAATGGATACAACTCTTTAAAGAAAATAATTGAAAATAAAGTTAAATATAAGTATCTTTATGATATTTTTTGACAAATATCACAAAATGCCAATAGAAAAAAGAAAATTGACGATGAAATGATTATAGAGGTTACAGGAGAGTATAAAAGCATAGTTATAAATGTTAAAGGAAAGTATAATGAATGGTGTAGTTGAAAGAAAAATTGGAGGAAGTGTTATATTAGAAATTCATAATCTAAGTGATGAATTAAAAGGATAAAAATAAAAGAGCAATTGGTTGAAATCTGTCATGGAGAATATGCTCTTGTTTCAGCATCTCAAGTATTTTTCGTTTGATGAAACCATAAAGGAAACTTGTTAATCATAGACTTCCCAAAGCTAAAAATAAGAAGATTGGTGCTATTGGAGAAATATTATTGAATGTTATGATTAGAGAATTTACTGATATGAAAAATAGTTTCTCCATAATATAGAAGAAAGAAATGTCAAAAAGGATTTGACATTATTGCTGTTGACTCTGTGGAGATTTGTGGATTATTGAATCTAAAGCTGGTGAGCAAGGGAAATTAAAATCTTCTACAGAAAAAGTATGTGAAAGAATAAATGTAGCAAAAAGATTTGGATACAAGGTTAAATAAAGACAATTCACAATTGTGGTTAAAATGCGATAAAGAGTGTGAAAAGTTCTTTGGATGATAATAGTGAGACCATAATGAATATACTTGAAAAGAATAGTAATTTATGTTCAAGTATTGATAAAAATGTTGTTTTAGGTGGCATATGGTATTTTTGTTTATTTGATTCTGTGATAGACTCATCTAAATTAAATAATTTGTATATATCAATCTTAAAATCAAATAAATTCTCGAAAATTAGATTAGTAGCAATACAAAAACAGACATTTCAGGCAGTAATAGATTATTTATCAACATTGGTTTAGGAGTAAGCTATATGGATAAATTAACATTAAAAACTTTTATAATACTGAGTTTCCTGAACTATATGGAAAGTTAATGATAGGGTGTAGAGTTATCTGATATAGAACTAGAAAAATATTATCTATAGGAATGATTGGATTGGAAGATAAAAAAATCTTCAGAAATTAGGATATAGATTGTTTTTGTTGTATAGCAAAATAACTAATGATTATAAAACCTTTGTATGAATTAAGTATAAATAAAGGACTTATCCCTATATCTAAATTTATAGAAAACAATTTAAATTATTCAGAGAAATATGGAAATTTAGTATTCTGAAATAAATAGTATAGTAAGTGATGGATTTAAATGGAATAATTCATATCAAACGATAGGACAATCTGAACTATTTAAGGATGCAATTGAATTAAAAATTAAAAATCTCAGATTATTGTGGCTCCAACTTCTTATGGGAAAAACAGAATTGATATTATCTTTTATTGATCAAAATAAATTTATATGTATAATTTCTCCTACTAAATCTCTTTGGTTCAAAACAAAGAAAAAGAATATTAAATAAATTTGGATATAGAAAAATAATAACATATCCGGAAATGTATAATGTGAAGGATGATGAAACAATTGCTGTATTAACTCAAGAAAGATTATTGAGATTATTACAAGATAATCCGAATTTGAAATTCGACTTATTAGTTGTTGATGAAGCACATAATATATTAGATGAATTTTCAGATGAAAAATACACGTAGTGTAATCTTTAGCTTCTGTATTATTATTTTGCAAAAAGAAACAAAAACATCGTTTGTAAATATTTGACTCCATTTCTAAAAATCTAAAGAAAGCTTAAAGATTAAATGTCTCCTGAATGATAATGAATGGTATAGTGTTGTTGAAAAATGTTAAGTCAGAAATGTTTTATTTTTACGACTAGAGAACAATAAGAAAGTTTTATTAGATCAATATTCTGCAGTGAAGGATAAGCTGATTGATTTACAGGTCAATGAATTAGGAGATGACGCAGATGTTGTTATTACTAATTGCGACAACAAAAATATAATCTATTTAAAACAGTCCTAAGAAGCTTGAACACTTTGCATATAAACTATTTTCTAAACTCCCTGAAAAACAAATACTTAGACTCAATAAAGCTGCTATTGATTTACGGGAATATGTACATGAAGATTATAAATTAGCTGATTATATTAAAAAGGAGTTATTTATCATCATGGTTCAATACCAGAGCCAATAAGATATTTTATAGAGGGACTTATATGTTAATGTACCAGAAATAAAAATGCTTATTGCTAATTCTACACTACTTGAAGGAGTAAATATTCCTGCAACAAAGATGTTTATATTAGATCCTTGCAGGGGAATGCCTATTTGTCACCATCGTCTTTTAAAAATTTTAATTGGGAGGGTATGCAGATTTGGAGATTTTTTAATAATAGTACTGGAGATTTAAAAATACTTATTACCAGAAATTCATATTGTTAAAGTGCAGTTGTGTAGACAAAATTTTAAAGTTGAAAATTTTGTCAAAGGACGAAAAATATTAGTTGAAGATTATGATAAAAATTTCTGATGATATAAAGAATCCACTGTTAGCTAATTCTGATTCTGAGTGAGACCAAAAGAAAAAGGCAGAAGATATTTTTAGATAATATTTCTCACTGTGATGCTATAACAGATAATAACTCAAATAAGGCAAAAAACAAAAAGTTGGGCAGTTATGTTTTGAGAATAATATTAATATATTCGATATACTTGAAACAGAGAAGAAAATAGATAATGAGGTAGAAAAACGTAAATAAGCTCAAAGTATAGACACAGTTTTTAATATAATAGACTATTTATTTTTCTAAAAATAAAATGATAGTAAAGGAGAATACAATAATTTAAAGCGTTTGAGGGAACGTGAAGCTCAAAATTTTTATAAAATGCTAATCAATTGAGAATAAAGGGCTTTACTATAAAAAGTAATGATAAAATGAGATGGTTGGATATTGGAAATACACTTAGAGAAGAGCAATCAAGAGTAGTTTATGTTGGTAAATGGGAGATAAAAACTAGAGGTGGACATAGAGAGTATTGGACTGATATTACAGAAAAAGATGAATATGAAAAAGGTTAATTTAGCTATCGTAAAGATTAAAGGAAGAATACGATTTTATAGACAATGAAAATAGTAAAATATATAGAAATACTATATTCTTTAGAACTTATTGAAGAGTCCCTTTTATTTGAAAAATAAAATACGGAACAGATGATAAAACTAAAAATTGCATTATTGAACTGTGGTATTAGTAGCATTCTATCAAAAACTGTTGCAAGAAAAATATGCAGATATGTTTGAGGCTGATATAGATAATAGTACCGTAATTTTCTGAAAATTTGGTTTCTAAAATGTTAAAAATAACGAGAATGGTGTTTTGATTTCAAGTCAAAAATGAATACTAAAGATTGAATTAAAGTTTTAGAAATATAATTATTTTAGTAGAGCTGTTATTTGTAAAATAGTCAAATTAAAAGAGAAGTAAAACAAACTTCTCTAAAATTTCTATATTTGTATATTTTCTAATTAAATTTTCTATCGTGCAGTAATGACGCATTTAAAATTACAAGTATTGAGCCTAGATTGTGGACTATTGCTCCAAAAACTGGATTTAACACTCCAAGTACAGATAAAAATTACTGCTACAAAGTTAATTAAAAAGAGATATTATGATGTTGAATTTTATCGTCTTTACTGTTGCATTGGCAAGTTTTTAGATAAACTATTTTTGAAACATCATGTCCCATTAGCACAATATTTGCACTTTCGATTGAAATGTCGCTATTCTGTTTTCCCATTGCAACCGAAACATCTGCGAGTTTAAGAGCAGGAGCGTCGTTTATGCCGTCTCCAATCATACAAACGACATTATTTTTCTTTTAAATTTTTACATTTTCAAATTTTTCTTCAGGGAAAGTTCTGCTTTTAACTTCTGTTATTCCAACTCTTTTTCAGAAAAATATTTTGCAGTTGAAATATTGTCTCCTGTTAGAAGTGAGTAGCTCAATTTCAAAAGCTTTTCAAATTTTTCAACCATTTTCTTTTGTATCTCTCTTAGAGTGTCGGATAGAGTTACGATTGATAAAACTTCTTTTCATCTCCAAAAAGAATTATATTTTTTTAGCTCACTTGAGCATTTTTCTATTTTTCCTTTACATTTTCTTTGATATTTATATTATTTTCTTTTTAAGTATTTTTCATTACCACAGAAATATTTATTTCTAAAAACTCTCCTTCAACACCTCTTGCAATTTTCATTTTAAAGTTTTTCAACATTTTCTTTTGATATCATCTAAATACTCTGTTATGGATTTTGTGATGGGATGTTCGCTTTTTGATTCTAAACTTGAGATTAAGGGACATTATTTTTCATTGGGAAAGTCTGAAAAATTTTCTATATCATTTACATTTAATTTTCCATAAGTTAAAGTTCCAGTTTTGTCAAAGGCTATTTTTATTAACTCTTTGCCAGTTTTTCAAGAGCATTAAATGTTTTTATTATAACACCATGTTTACTTGCTTGACCGATTGAAGCCATAACAGCGGTCGGTGTGGATAAGAATAGGGCACAAGGACAAAATACAACTAAAACTGTAACCGCTCTATTTATTGAAGTATATAAATCAAATTTAGAGAACATCATTATTACAAAAGTTGCAATTGCAATTAAAAGTGCAGTTGGAAACTAGCTAACAGCAAGTCTATCAATTAGAGTCTGCATAGGAGTTTGTTCTTTTTCAGCTCTTTCAACCAAGTCGATAAATTTTGTAAAGAAGAGTTTTTCGACATCTTTTGCTACGATGTCGATACTTCCAAAACAGTTCATAGAACCACAAAAGACTTCATCTCCCACAGTTTTATCAACAGGTAAACTTTCACCCTGTTAGAATCGACTGATCGATAGAAGCGAAACCATCTTTTATAATTCCATCTACTGAAATTATTTCTCCCGGCATTACTCGAATTATATCTCCATTTTCAATTTCTTCAATTGGAACTTCCTTAACAGTATAAGAGTCTCAGCTTTTAAAAGTTTTTGCCTTTTTGGAGCAGAAGAGATTAAGTCGTTAAGACCTTTTTAGCTCTGTCAACTGTATAGTCTTCTAAAGTTCCCCAATTGCCATAAGAATTGCATTTCAGCTGCTGCGAAATATTCGCCAACAAATACTGATGCTAATTACAGCAATTGAGATTAAAAAGTGAATTTTTAATTTTAAATTTTATTAAGTTTTTAACGGCACCAACCAAGAAGGGAAAAGCAGAGATAAAAATACTTATCCATACTGGTTTAAATACAGTTTCTATCTTTAAAAAGGTTTGAAAACAACATTTAGTATAAAAATACTATTGAAATTATAGTAAAATAGAAAAACCGCTGAAAAAGTTCTTCTCATTTTATTTATCATAATATCCTCCTTGATATCTATAATGCTACAATTAATTTAATAACGAACACTTTGTTTGATTTAATTGTATCACTATAGATATTAGATATCAATAATCAATTAATCAAAAAGTTATACTTTTGAACATTTTTAAAAATGTATGGAGGATTTTTATGAATAGACAACAAATTAAAACTAGAAAAGCAATTTTTATGGCTTTTTACAGAGCTTTTATCCAAGAAAAATTATAATAAAAATAACGGTTCAAGAAATTATAGACCTATGGATATAGGGAGAAGTACTTTTTATTCTCATTTTGAAACTAAGGACGATTTATTAAAAGAAATTTGTCGTGAGTTGTTTTGAACATATATTTTCTAATGATTTAAGTAGAGAATATCTCGAAAAATTTTTGAAAATTCAAAGAAAAATCCTAAAAATTTTTAATTACACATATACTTTATCATTTAAAGGAAAATAAGGAAAAATTTATAAAGTTTTTAGTTGTGAAAAGTAATGATTTATTTTTGGGATATTTTAAAAACATATCTAGACAAGTTTGATTGATGAGTATATTTTTATTGAGAAAAACTGAAGATGAAAAAGTTTAAAAGATTTTTAAAAATCATATTTGTTGTACATTTGTGGAAACAATAAAGTGGTGGATAAAAATCAAATGGAAGAAAGTCCAGAAGAGATTGCAGATTATTTTTTAAAAGTAGTAGACCCTATAATATAATATATTTAGTATATAATGATTTGAGAAATTACCTAAAATATGATAAAATGAATGGGACTTTTCGTAATATGATAAATCAATATTTGTTTTATCATAATTATATATTGAATATCAGGGGAAATTATGAAGTGTATAATGTTTGATATGGATGGGACTTTAATTGATTCTATTGAGGATGGTTTTGGAAGTTGTTCATATTTTCTAAGGAGATGAAATTAGAAGAAACGGATGAACTAAAAAGAGTTGTTTAAAGGAAAAACTTTTATGCAAGAGGAATATAGCAATAGGAAAATATTATAATCTCAATTTAACTCCGATGAAATTTATGCCAAAAATTTAAAATATGTAAAAAGAGGATACGACAGAAATTTTCGGAGCAAAAAGATAATGTGATGAATGCTCTGGATTATCTTAAAGAGGAAAAGGTTATGAGATTTCTTTGAATACTGCTACAAATATTGGACTTTGTAAAATTGCTTGGAAAGAACGGGACTTATGGAAGTATTTTGACTATATTTGCAAACTTGTGATGATTGTGGATATTTAAAAAGACGATGAAAGATATTATGATTGGGCAATAAAAACATAATGAAGATGTTGATGATATTATATTCTTTGATGATACTGAAGCTCCATTAAAAACTGCAAGAAGAGGGAATTAAAACAGTTTTGGTTTATGAACCTTTGACAAATGGAGAGTATTTTGAAACTACAACAGATTTTTGACTATAAAATGGATACAATTTCTGTTGAAAATTTAAAAAGAATTGGACTTTTAAACAAAATTATAATCGAAAAGAGCTATGTTGTGAAAAATTTAACATAGCTCTTTTTGTCTAATCTTGATAATTCTCTAAATTATTTTAAATAATTATCAAAACCATTCTAATATTTCTTTTTAATCTTCTTATTCTATGCATTGGTTTACCACTTTCTAGAAAGTTCATGATTTTCACCTTTGAACATAACAAGTCTTGTAGGTACATCATGATATTTTTAATGCAGAGAATATTTGAATTCCCTGGTATCTACAACATCTATAATCTTCATCTGAATGGAATGAAAGAGTAGGTGTTTGTGCTTTTATTTGCATATTTAAGTGGGAATGATACCATAATTTTTCATAATTATTCCATGGAGTACGCAGAAATTTGGTCATCAATGAAATAATATCCTATATCTGTAAGTAAAATTCAGTAGTCATATTTTGAAATTGAACGTTGTGAACAAGCAGCTTTTAAATCTGTTTGTGTGTCCACTGCCCAATTTGTCATAAAACCACCATAGCTTCCATGCCCATGATTGCAAAGTCTTTCTCATCAAGTGCTAGGGTAATTTTTAATTACAGCATCAGTAAATTTCTATTAAGTCATCAAGTCGATTTCTCCATATTTTCCACGAATATCTGCAAATTCTTACCTCCTACCGTCAGATCCTCTAGGATTTGTGAAAAATACAAAATATCCATTATTTGCTAAAAATTGCATTTCGTGATGGGATATTTTTCCGAGAAACTGTCTTAGGGCCTCCATGATACATGAAGTCAATCGATATTTTTATTTGGATCATAATCACAGGTTTCTAGTAACATATCCTATAAATCCAATTCCATCATTTTGTAAAGTTGATTTCTTCAATTTTGAAAGTGAATATTCTGCTGCATCATTGTGGAAGGAAATCTATTTTCTTCTTCCATAGAAATTTCATAAATATCTTGTAAATTGGAATCTTTTAGTGCAACAGCATAAATTTTTCCATCTTTTTGAAATATCGATACAATCGATAGAACCTGATTTTTCATTTAATCTTTCAAGATTTGCATTTTGTCTAAATTCTATAACATATAGAACTATTTGACTCTAGTATTTATGCAAAGTTACATAAATTCTTCTTTTACTAAAACACTTTTACCACCAGTTAACTCTCATATCTGTTCCAACAGAGTTATTCATATACACATATCAAAATTGTCATTTACAATCAAAAAGATTTATCTTTAATATTTATAATATAGATATTTGAGATTTTCATTTATACCATATTCCTTCATATCTGTTGCTACGGTTATAATGTTTTCTAGAATCAATAAAGTTTGCATAAGCAAAAGAATAATCTTTTACAAAAGGTCAACTGTTTTAGTTTTGATATCTAAAATTTTAACCTCATTTACAAGAGGCATCTTTTCCTGTAAAAGTTGTTGCAATCAAACAGCCTTTAGTTTTTGTCCTCATTTAATTCCAAAGCCATAATATCAGTGATATCAGCTGTCCAATGGAATAAATTCAGAAGTCTTTTTGTTGAAAATGATAAAGTCTGCTTCTATCTTCATTTTGTAAAGCCTATATTATTTCCCCAGAAAGGTATCTCTCAGTTGCAACTAGGTAATCCTTAGAATCATCATAGTGTTTTCTTTGTTTTCTTCTAGATCTTTTTCTATTTTTCTAATTCTTTGTTCTATTGAAATTAGCTAAAACTAAAAATTCACTCATCATTTTATTTGTTTTATTGTATTTACTAAAGCAGGAACAGTAAAGTCTCAAAACAGCTCTCCACCAGAAGTACATATTTTGTAAAAATTTAGCTGCATCAGACTCGTCTTTTACCTTCTCTATCACCTGCAAAGAGAATAGAACCGTCTAAAAGCTCAATGAAAGAACTTTCCTTAGCACCATTAGTAAAAACAAAGGATTTTTAGTTTCCAAATCCATTTTATCAAATTCTGTGTTCATAAGAATTTTTCTAAATTCATTAGAAACGCTATAGAATAGATCGTTTTTACTTGAAATGTAATTTCAAAACTTAAAGTTTTTAAAACCCATCAATTTTTATACTTTTCATATTTGCCTCCTTAAACAACAATTTATAAGGGATTATCTTATTGAAATTCCCTGCAATTTGATTATACTACAAAAACATTACAAAAATTTTTTGATAAATTCTAATCTAGTAGATAAAATAAATATATTAAAATGAAAATTAAAAATGGAGATATTAAGTGAAAATGGGACTGGTTTCTTTCAGGGAATTTAAAATGATGGGAAAATGGAATATAATATTAAAAATAGAAAAGGCGATTATATCTGCTACTGGGAGAGTGGATTTACTTGTTTTGGAGAAACTTTTTGCAAGGCTTTGACTCACTTTCTGGAATTATGAATAGATAAAAATATTGCAATTACAAAGGATTCGGCAATAATGGGAAAATTAAAAATCTTAGTGAAAATACAATATTGATCTTGGTGTCGGATATATCGAAAGAGAGAGAGAGCGATTTACTCTTCTCTTTTGTAATTATTGAAAAGGAAAAATAATTCACAACTATAAAAAGAATTACTAAAAAATTGGAAAGAATATTCCATTACTGATAAACATTATTGTGAAGGAGAGCTTAGATACATTTATCTATAAGAACAGAGAATTTAAAATTACCTTATGTGGAGATAGTGGATTTGTTCTGAGAAAGTTTAAAACAAATGGAATTTTGCTTTGGCCTGTTTATTGTAATTTCTCAAAAGATGAATGGAAAATACTGAACAATATGATTATGCTAAAGCAATCTCAAATTAGCATCAGATAATGTGCTTTTGGTAAATTCAATAACAAAAGACGAGCCAATAGCGTTGGTGGGGGTATATTATTTTAAAAAATGGAAAAATTGAAAAGAGTTTAGAGTTGGATAGAAGAGTATTTTTAATCGTTGAGATATAAAAAGATTCTGAAATTTAGAAAAAAGAGCTGATCTAGAGGTTTTAATCCTCAAAAATCTGCTCTTTTTGTTCTAAATAGATATTAATAAATCAACATTTATATACTTTCTTTAAAATCTGTAAACAATTCAATAAATTTTTAGGTTTAAAAGAGTGAATTATCATGATTAGTAGAAACTTTTTATATGTAATTTGTGGATCTAATGAAATTACATTTTTATCCACAATATACTATAAGCACTTAATTTATATTATAAATCTTATATAAATAAATCTACTTCATAATTAAATAGATAAGTTTATTTATCCTTTGGATTATTAAATTTGTTAAGTTCAGAAGTATAATCTAGTCCAAAAATTTCTATTTCGTTCAAAACTTTCTGAAATTTAGTACCTAATGTACTTAAAGAGTATTCAACATGAGGAGGTACTCGAGCAAAAACTTTTCTTGTGATTAATTTATCTTGTTCTGAATTGACGCAGTTGCTCTTGTTAAAACAGTCTCGAGGTAACTTTGAGGAATTAATCTTTCAAGTTCATTAAATCTTTTAGTACCTGTACTTAAATGATATAAAACTACAATTGCCCATTTTCCTTGTAAAACTTTCTGAGTAGTACATGGGAGGCATTTATCATGAAATAGTTGACATAAAAACCTCCTTAAGACTGTGAATAGTATCGTATCAGATACTATGTATTATAATGTTCAGTACTTTTAAAGTCAAGACTTAAAAAGTATAATAATAGTAAGAGGAAAATCAATCCTCAAAAAGAAAGGAGATTAGCGATGAAAAGTGAAATTATGAGTATATAATGCTTATACAGAAGCATTATTGAAGGAGATTTTAAGTCTGTTTTTTGAAACAATGTCTGATAATATTGTATGGCATATGGAGGAGAAGGTCCACTTTTCAGGGAATTGTTAAAGGTAAAGAGGCGTTGGGAGAACGTTTAGGAGAATTTACCAAAAGAAGCAATGGTACATTTAGAGTAATTACAAATTGAACTACAAGTAATGATTGCTTTGTTATTTGCAAGTGTTGTTTCTTTTAGCTGAAAAGAAGATCAAAAACTAAATGATCCCGGTATTGATTTATTTAGAATAGAGAGTGGAAAAATACAAGAGAGTATGGACTTTTGCGAACGACAAGAGGAAGAAGATAAATTTCTTGGAAATAGGTTAATTTATTTTTATAACAAAAATGTAAGAGATATATATAAGATAAAATAATGAATGTCAATATAAAAAGAAGATTTATATCAAAAATATAAGTCTTCTTTTTCTGTTGTGAAACAAAAAGGTTCTCGGATACCCACTCAACGTAGTCATTGAGGAAGAGCGGGGTATATTATTTTAAAAATGGAAAAATCGAAAAAGATTTTAGATTGAATAAAGAAGATATTTTTAATCATTGAGATATAAAATATTCTGAATTTAGAAAAAGAGTTGATTACAGATTTTATATCTTAGATATCAGCTCTTTTTCTTTTGCAATTGTTAGATATTTTCTTTAAATTCAGTTAATAATTCAATAAATTTTTAGGTTTTAAAAAGCGTGAATTAGCATGATTGCCAGAAACTTTTTATATATAATTTGTGGAGCTAAAGAAATTGCATGTTTAGCATCATCTTCATCAAAAAGCTCCTACAAGTCCAAAGATTTTCATATCTTTTCCAGTCAGCGTGAAGCTAAGCATTTATTGGACATTTTGTAAGGCTTTTCGTGGTTAATCCCATCATAAAATCTTCCATCAACAAAAAGCTCTAGTAAAATCGGGATCAGACTATAGACAGTAGATTTAATAAGTAGTCGTAAGCTATCTGCGGGAATCCTACTGTACAGGGTTTATCGGGGTATTTATTTTGAAATATCTTTTTGATAAAACAATTAGCAAACCAATTTGGAATAATTCTCTTATCAGATATGGGCATTTCTATATCTCTAAAAATAATCCGCCAAATCTCTGTCTTCAATGTTTCCAATTTTGTCAGCAAGATGTTTTAAATCCATTGTAAACAAATCTACTCTTGTTCTTTAAATCTTGGGGTATCTCCGTAGAAAAGATTGGGGTATCCTCGAGAACAATTCCAGAAAACATATTCAGGAATATTAACTGACACCCATAGGGCAAGAATACCCTAGATGAATTCTCACTATAATTACTTTTTCTTTTTATTAGCATTTTCTATAAACATTTTTAAGTCTCCACCTCGATTTTCCAAGAATAATAACCCGGTGTCCAAGTAGATTTTCCATGCCCTCTTATATCTATAGAATAAACTTTAAAATTTTTAGATAAAGAGTATTAATACTTTTTATAACTCTCCCATTCTCATTTGCAGCAGGAATTAGCAACAAACCCTAGTCCGTTTTTGGGACCAACTACATAGTTAAGTTTAGCAGTACCTAGATGTCATAGTCTGAAAACCAGCATTAATTAGCTATTTTCAAGCTTCAGATAAGTATTCATAAGGGTGATTATTATAAGACATTTTATCCTCCTATCTTGAAGCAATCTGTATTAAGAAATCCATTAAGAATTGTTTAGATATTTACTAATACTATTTTTAAATTCATCATAATTGTCGAATAAATCCATTGATTTTCTTGATATTTATTGAGATGTTTTTCACAATTGCTTCAATGTATAAGGATAAAGCATCACAATTAAATCATTATCAATATCTTTTTCATAAGTTTAATGATATAACAGGAATGGAAATTTGTAATTTCTCATTTTGATATGATATTCAGTCAAAATATCCTTAATTTCTTTGTCAACTTCTTTGCTTGTTTTCCTTAGAAGCCATATTTAAAAATTTAGTTTTTAGGATATATATTAAATTACATTTTTGATCAATAATACTAAAAATATATCTCGTAGTCATAATATGCTGTACATCCTAAATCTTGTGTCAATAAATTCACTGCTATAATTAAGTAGGTATAAATAAAAAGTTCTTTTATTGTCAAAATAGTAAAATAATAAAACCCTTAGGAAATACCAGCCTTTAACTATTAAATCAAGCTTTTGCTTCTGCAAATGAAAGTGTGAGAAAATCTCTATACCTTTATTTATTATCATTTGTTTTTATCTTCTGAGAACTTTTTCCAAAAATTTTTAGTAGTCAAATACGTCTTCCTTACTTGACTAACTCAGTCAAATTTATTTCAATTAAAGTATATCATCTTTTGACTGGAATAGTCAATATTAATGAATGGAATTAGAAATTTTTAATAATCTATAATTAAACACTTTAAATGATATGTTAGAAAAATTTATAAAAACCTTGACTTTATATATTGATATATAATATAATCAATAGCGATATTGAAAAATTAATCTATATTATATTTCGGAGGTTTATATGAAGAAAAACTTACAGCAATTGTTTTAAGTCTTTCAGTATGGCTTAATTCCAATTAGTCAGATGCAGTTTTTAAATGCAAAAGCGACGACACAGGGAACAAAAGATGATATTTCTTTTAAAAGTTTATCAAAGGTAAATTCTGGAAGTAGAGATAAATGTGAAAATTACACCTAAAGATAAATTAAAGGAAATAACAAAAATTTTTGTGAAATATAGTGAGATATGAAAAAGAAAGATAATAAAGCTGCAGTATTTGGAAAGGCATGTTGATTTATCGGATAACTGTTTATACCTTGGTCAAGATTTAAAGAGGATAAAAGAAGTAATAAAAATTGAATTTAAAGACAAAAGTACTGTTTCATTTAGAAAAGATGGAGACAATTTTATAAAAATAGAAGATAATAAAAACCTTCTACACCAAAATGCAAAACTCCTGATAACAAAGGCAAAATGATTTTTCATTAAAAGTGATTGAAGAAAAATTATGAAAATAAATATTCTCTTGAATTAAAGGATAAAATTGCACAAATTAAGCAAATCTTTGTAAATGACGAGGAATACAGAAAAGTAAGCAGTAAGGTTGCTGCTAGGTCAACTTATTTTGTAGATGAAGCCCAGATAAAAATTTTATATCTTGGACAAAAAGTACCGGATGGACATATAGTTAAATTTGTCTTTAATGAGGACATCTGTTTCATTTTGAAAGAAAAGGAAAAGAATTTGTTAAAAAGACAATCATTCTGCAAAAATATTATTTAAGAATTGTAGGTTCATTTGAGGCATCAATTATCGGTCAACAAAAATATGATTCTATTTCATCTGCTACAGGTGGAGGATGTAAATTCAAATAAAAATAGTAATGTAAAAATTACAAATTGCTTATACAGACAAGGAAAAACCAGCGGATTCTAGATTTTAAGATGTGAAAGAAGTAACACATGATTTACAACTGGAAGCAAAATGGTTTCAGATGATTCTGGTATGGTAGCAAAATACCTAAAATAGATAATAGTGTTAAATTATCTGGAATTCCTTCTAAAAAGGAACTTATAAAGTTTTTGTACAATCAAAGATGGAAATTAAAATCAAATGAATTAGATTTTGAAGTTTTTGATTCAAACAGAAGTTACTCTTGAAGAAAGATTGGTAGATAAAGAATTTAAACCTTTAAAAACATCCTGATACAAAAAGAATGGGATATGAAACCTTGGGTAATCAAAAAGTTTGGAAAAATAAAGAAGAAGTAACTGTTCCAAAAATCTAAAACTTTGGTTTGGTTCAAGAGAAAGTGGAAAATATTCAGAATTAGGCTATCCGATTGATGAAAAATAAACCTACTACTCAAACTTTAGTTGTAACAGGAGAACTTTACCTTGTAAATATGAAAATTTTAAGTTCTGTAAATATCGTAGTAAAAGCATTTGGTGGTAAACTTAATCTTTCAGATTCATCACTATATGGCAAAAATAACTGTTGAAAAAAGGTGGAACTCTTGAAGTAAATTATGATGACTACCACAAGAGTTTTGCAAGTGGATCTTCTATAAACGGTCAAATAATTTTAAAAGATGGTGCAACGCTACAAAACTCTGTTATTTATTCAAAATGCCAATTATTTGACTGATGGAAAAGATGCAAAACATATACAAACCCAGTTGCTGAGTGTTCAAGGTAATGCAACTATAAAAGGTAATGTATTTATACGTGGAGACGAAGCTCCTACAGGTCAACAATATAAAGGACAAGGAGCAATGGAGATTGCAAGGTAAAACATTAACTATTGAAAAGATGCAAAACTTGGACTTTTTGCAGGCGGTCGCTATGCTCTACAAGTCAATGGAGGAGACGCTTTAAAATTAGAGGGAACAGTAACAGGAAAAGGAACTTTAATTGCTGTTGGAGGAAAATGGTCGATTTGCAGGTAAAGGTGGAAATGGAGCTCAGGTAATGGAACAATTTCTGTTGATAGTGCATATTTTGCGTGGTGGAAGAAGATGAGTAAGAGTGAAGGTGGAAAAGCTGTTCTGACTCATAACTATTGACAAAAACAAAAGGATATGCAATAGATGGGTAAAAATCTACAAATTCGATTGAAGACTCTAAACTCAAAATGAAACACCAAATTGAATGGATATACTCGTCTGAATAAAGACTTATTAGATAAATTAAGTACAGAATGCTCCGTCAATAGTTGGGGAAAAAGAAAACAAAAAGCTTAGAAAAGATTTAGAAAAAGACTAAAAAGAGCTTGATCTAAACAAGAACTTGGAGCTAAGCAAGAGTTAGAAGGCAAAGCAATCCGGAAGTAAAAACAAAAATGAAATTGATGAGCTTAACATAAAAGAACTTGGAGAAAAGTAAATTCTTAAAAGCTAAGCTTGAAAAAGGAAAGAATAATAATTCATCAGATAAACAAAATAACAATAATCCTAAGATAATTGAATTTTTATATGGTAAAAATCAAACTGTAACAAAAATGATGGTCATAAATTATTCTTTAGATTGGATGAAGATATTAAAACTTTGAAAATGTATATTTAGATGGCAAGCTTTGTTGACCCATCAATGTACACTGTAAAAATCAGGGTAGTACAATCGTAGAGTTTACTAATGAATTTAAAAAGTTCTTTAACGAGAAGGAAATCATAATCTTGAGTTTTAAATTTAAAAATGGTTATGCAAAACACAAATTCATGTTTTAAATAAGAAGGAAGATTCTAAAAAGATAAAAATAAAGTTATACAAACAAAACAAAAGAATACAAAAATTAACAAGGGTCTTCCAAAAACTAATATTTCAAATTCAAGTATATTGTTAGCAGTAACAAGTTTAGTAGGTTTTTATTCAAAAAAGAAAATAGATAACAAAATGTAATTAGCTTATACTGTAAAGCCCCAAATCAGAATAAAAGATTTTGGGGTTTTTGTTATGAAAATTAAACTTTCAATATTTATTTATAATTAGAAATATGTTATAATAACAATTATAGATATATAATAACTATATTGTTTTTAAAAATTAGAGTTAAAAAGTTTATTAATCAATTATAGGAGGTTGTATGGAATAGAAATACAGTTAATATTCTTGGAAATAGATTAGAAGAAAAATATAGTAGTCTAGGGTTTTTAACATAAAAAGATGGAGAGAATATTGGAAATGGAGAGCGAAAAGCTTTACATATTTAGTAGCTTTTCTTTTCATTTGGTTTTTACAAGTCAAAGAATGGATTTAGACGTATGTTATATTATAAATCGTCGTCCTTTTGATCCAAGACAAAGTGAGGATCATCAGTTATTAAATCATTCATTGTGGAATAATGAAATTTTCTTGATATAGTAAATGAGGAAAAACTAGAAGAGGCTTATAATATTATATGTAAGCATATGGACGAAATAATGATTCAAAGATTGAAGAGCTTAATGATACTAAAGTCATAACCACCACCTCAGCTGGTGGTTTTGATTTTTGAAAATGACTTTTTCAACGCATTTATTTGTAATCATATGATAAACGACTTATTAATAAATAATCTTATGCTATAATAAGAATAAAATAATTAAAAACTTGGAGGTAGTTGTGCTTCATTTAGAAAATAAACGGAAAAATATATGGGAAATACTTAAATTAAAGGTATCTGAATCGCAATTTTTGTTGCATCTAATGACGTAAGCATTATTGAAAGCATATCTAACTCATTACTGCAAATGGAGTTGTTTTTCCCTTTTGGAATCTATGATGACGATATACCTGTTGGTTTTCTGATGATTGGCTATGATGTAGATGAAACTTGGGAAAATGTTCCAAATATAGCAAAGGAAACTATAATCTTTGGCGTTTGATGATTGATGATACTTATCAACAAAAAGGCTTTGGGAAAAAGCTATGAAACTTGCTTTAGATTTTATTAAATCATTTCCTTGTGGTAAAAGCAGAGTATTGTTGGTTGTCTTATGAACAGGAAAATATAACTGCCAAAGAGTTGTATCATTCATTTGGATTTGTTGAAAAATGGAGACATGGATGGAGATGAAGTTATTGCAATACTAAAACTTAAAGATAGATAAAATTTAAATTTATAGAGTTGAGAAATTAAATACAAATTAAATTTAAAAGGAGAATTATATATGACAAGGGAAGAAAAGAGCTGAAAAATGGTTTCACAATATACCTAATGCGAAAAGACATAAGTATAGAAAAAGAATGAGATATGCAATGTTGTTTGCAAGATGGACGAGCTCTTTATATTTATAGCATTAGTTATAGTAGAGTTTGTTTTGTTATCAATAGTCAATAATGGATTAATTTTTAAATTATTTTTGCAGATGTTTTGAATGGAATGAAGAAGGATTTGCATGGGAAAAATCAATATAAAACTTTAGCTATTGCAGGGGTAGCTTTTTGTCTACCTCTATAATTTTACCACATTAATTATCGCTATTATTTTTAGAAATAAATATATTAAATCTAAAAGCAGAAAATTATTTGTATAGAAAATAAAAATTATAATAAAATTGAGGTTTTATATGGATATTAGATTTGAGAGAGGAATAAATGAGAAAATGCCACTCTCTATGTGAATGGTCAAATGATAGAGGAGAGGCTTTTTCAAGAACAATGGATGGGGCTCAAAAAATTTCCTATCCATTGACTTATGATAAAAATTAAAGAAATGGAAAAATGTATTTTCTATATTCAATGAAGATGATTTTTGGGAATGATTCAACAAGTAAGAATTGAAAAAGATAATATACATATAGGTAGATTTATAATAAACCTAAAAAGCAAGGAATGGGTTTTGAAAAAGAGGCAATAAAAAGTTTTATAGATTTGATTTTTAAAGATGAAAATATAAAAAGTATACTTTTTAAATGTTTTTGATTCTAATAAAAATGCAAAAATGTTTATACTAAACTGGGTTTTGAAATTGATGAAGTTATTGAAACACCAAAACTTAAGTATATAATGAAAAATATAGATAATAAATTTTTAAAACAGCAATTCAAAAGAGATTTGCTGTTTTTCTTTGTCAAAATTAAATTTTAAGGAGAATTATATCTAGAAGATGTACCTTCCTATGTGAATGCCCAAAAAGGATTGTCATTTTAAAAATTCTTGATAAAAATCTATAAAAGTATATTACTTTTGGTATTTTTAATTATATAATATCTAACGAAGACTTGTTTTTATTCAATTATATATCATATTAAAACTTAGCATAAAAATCACTAAAAAGTTTTTGATTTATTATTGAAATCTTGAATTTCATATGATATAATAACTTGAATTTAATTTTTCATAAAATAAACTTTTTATGAAAAAAATATTATATGAATAATAGGAGTAAATTTTCTCACTTCATAAAAGGAGGAAAAATGATTAAACTTTGGGATTTTTACCGATATGGTTTTATATATAAATCCAATATTTTTGGATTGTTATTATACCGATAACTACTATATTATGTTCAACAGTAGTTTATATATCTACGATATATCTGAAAATATATAATCCTTTTAGAATTTTTAAAAAGTAATAGTAAAAACAACTTTTTGTTTTGTGTGATATTATAGTTGTACGGGACTTGTATTGCTACGGGAACTATAGTAACAGAAAATCTTATTAATCCAAAATCAGATTTTTACAATTGGTATAAAATCTTTGAGGATTCTATTGATAGAAAAGCCACTTGATAATATATTCGCAATATTAACATTGAGTGTTTTAATTTTTATTGTCAAGGATTATAAATTATAAACTAAATAAAAGATATACTTTTTCAAAACTTGACATAGAGGAAGAAAATAAGAAAAAATTAGCATTAGCCATAGCAATATTTACAGCACCATATTTATTTTCTCTTTACTATATGATAATTCATATATTACTAATCAGAAAAGATATAGTAATATGAGTTATACAATAAGATATTTTGATAGAAATGATAAATTATTGGATGAAAAGAACTTTTGAAATATCTGTTACAAAAGATATGGTAATTAGAACAGGGAATAAACAAAGATAAAGATACAGTTTCTGCAAATAGATAAAAATAAAGATGGAAAAAGTTGATGAAAAGATTTCTGCATCAAAAAAATGAAAATATTAAAAATAGTAAAAATTGAAGTGGGAGAATTATATTCTCTCACTTATAAAAAGGGAGGTAAAAATGAGTATCTATTTATAGTGTTTTATCAGATTTATATTTTGCTATGCTTTCGATAGATACATTGACCTTTACTATACCATTATGGGCTTTTTGTGTCACTCTTGTTGGATTGCTATTATACCAGTACTGCTATATTATGTTCAATAGTAATGTATATATCTATGTTATATTTGAAAAAATGATGATTGTTTTAAAATACTTAGAAAAACAATAATACAAATAACTTGTTTTTAGCTTTTTTTATGTGATTTAATTGTTGTTGTATTTTATACTCTTACATTGAAACAGGAGAAGATTTTATTGATCCGACATCAGATTTCTTTATCATTGGTATAAAAATGTATTTCTAAGAGCATTGGAAAGAAATCCATTTTTCGAATGTATTTTGCATTATTAGTATTGTGTTCTATAATCCTATTATTATGATTTATAAATTATCAGTTGAAATAAAAGATTTACATTTTTCAAACATTGACATAGAAGAAGAAAAACAAAGAAAAATTAGCATTATCCATAGCAATATTTACAGCACCATATATTTTTTATTCCTATAGGATAATTTCATATATGACTAACTAGAAAAGACATAGGAACTATGAGTTATACAATAAGATATTATATACTGAGTAGTTAAAAAGTAGTGTGTAAAAACATAAAATTTTATACACATATACATTTGCAAAATTATTATTGAAATTGTTAATAAAATAGCAAAAATCATTAAATTATATTACAATATACGAAATTTTATTACCTACATCTTTGCGAAAATTAGATTTTCAATTCATTTATTTATAGTCGGAAATATGGTATAATATTAATAACTTTTTATGCATTTGTATAAAGACAATATATATTTTTAAAAATATGTGTTATAGAGAATTAATAAAGTGAAAATTTATTAAAGGTTAGTTTATGAAATAGAGGGTTTAAAATGCAAGATAAAAGTATTTTTATATTATGGCTGTAGGAATGATTTTATTTCCTATCTTAAATTTAATAAGTTTTTGTTCCTATGGTGATTTTTATACAAGAAATCAAACTTTAGAACTTATATCTTGTCAGTAGGAATGTTTATAGTATTATGCATCTTTTAGTTATTTTCGAAATTTCACTTCACTTATACCTGTTTAGTTCTTTTATAGTTATAAAAAGGAATGGATAGTGAAAAAGATGGATATAAAGTTTTGCTTGTAAGTGCTCTTGTTATGACAGTTTTGTTTGTAAGTGATTTTTGCTATTAAGGATTAATGCAAAGTCTTATGAATTATTTTTAAACAACATAAGTGATTTTTGAATCGTTTTGAAAATTACGAAAATTTTTAATATAAAAATGCTGAAGATTTTGTCAATAGAATGATGAATATTTATCCTTCCGTTTCATTTACAATAGCATATATTTTTCGGAACTATTGGATATTTGTTTTTATCAAATGAAAATTTATAAAAATTACAAAGATTCAGATGATGTTATTATACCCCTAGATATGAAATTTTTCTTTATTAGTTTAGTTGTAATTGTTGTAATGATATTTACTACTAGTTTAGAGGATTTTTATCAGGTATTTTTAATTTGCTATAGATTTAATTATAGTTTTTATACGAGATAATGATAGTTCAAGGTTTTATAAAGGCTAATGCATCTTTTTAAAGAAGAAGTTGAATAAAAAATATTAGCAAATTTGCTAAGTTTCTGTTCAATATTTTTGGGGATAATTTATGCAGTTTTATGTTATTTATGGAATTTATAGTTCAATTTTGCGAGGGTGTGAAATGGGAAGAAAATAGTTAAATTATCAGATTTTTTATATTTTATTTTTATTTATGGTTATAATCTCAGCTTTTTGTACTTTATTTTAAATTAATATTTGGGATTGTATCTTTTATATTGACTTTTATTTCATTTATTGTAGTCTTATACTATGTAAAAATAAAATGTTGAATATGAAGAGGATATAAAGAGACATAAAGATTCTTTAGATAATATTGCAAGTGAAGTAGTTTATAAGATGCCTTTTCCTATTGCTGTACTTAACAATAAAGGTAGAGTTAAATGGGTATGGCCCAGAGTTTTCAGGCTTTTTCAGGAAAAGATGTTATTGGAATTGATATTAATTCAAAAATTTCAAATTTTAATATTTCTGAAGTTTTGAAAAAGGTTCTGGAAAGAAAGTGAAATTGGGAAACAGAAAAAGTTTAATTATTTGGTTTATTATAATGTTGTAAAAGATGATGATAATAGGGGAAGTTACGATTATTTATTTGATAGATAATTTAGAATTTTCCAAAACTTCAAAAGCAATATGAAGACGATACTCTAAATTCTATTTTAATCTACATTGATAATTTTGAAGATGTTCGTAACAGCACTAACGAAGATTTTTAAGACATTATTGATCTGCTGAAATGGATAAACTGATTATAAGTTATTTTTCAAATTTAGGTGCTAATAGTAAGAAAATATGATTATGAAATATATTGTTATCTCAAATAATTCAATTTACAAAAAGTAAAAAGCTGATAAATTTAGTATAATAGAAAAGTTAAGAGAAATAGGGAAATTTCAGGGTAATATAAAACTGACTTTAAGTATCGAGTGTGGGTCTTGAGTGAAACCATCAACTTTTGAAGATATAAGGAAGCTCAAACTGCTCTTGATGGCATTAGGACGTGGAGGGAGCTCAAGTTGTCTTTAAAAATGGTGAGATTTAGAGTTCTATGGGGCAAGAACAATAAGGGTGTTGAAGAAATAAAAGTGAAAAGGCAAGGTTATTTCTCAAGCACTTGAAAAATATAATAAGAGAATCTTCAGAGATTTTTGTGATGGGACATAAGAATCCGGACATGGATTGCTTTGAGCGGGAATCAGTGTTATAGGAATTTGTAAAGAATTGGAAAAGACTGTTATATGGTTTTAGAGATGTCCTATTACAATAAAAATGTATATGATGGGATCGAGACTTGAGAACCTGGAGTATGTAGAATGATGATTTCTCCAGAAAGAAAAGCTTATGATATATGTAGGGGATGCAAGTTTTGAATTCTATTGGTGGATAATTCAGAACAGCTTCAACAGAAGCTCCTTATATTTAGATGTTACTTCAAAAATTGTTTATAATTGAGTCATCATAGAATAGGGAAAAGATTTTGCTAGAAAATCCGATGTTGACTTATCTTGAACCTTATGCGTCTTCTGCATGTGAGCTTGTAACAGAAATTATCTACTATATGTTTTGATTAATTTTGGATAAAGAAAGTCGCTGAAGCTCTGCTTGGCAGGAATTGTAGTGGATACTAAAAACTTCTATTACCAAACAGGGTAAGGACTTTTGAAATGGCATCCTATTTGAAACGATTTTGGGACAGATAGTATTGCAGTAAAACATCTTTTCAAGATAATCAATACAATAAAATTAAAAAATCTAATGTTTTTATCTAATGCAATATCACTACAAAATTATATTTTGCATTGGGGTATTTCCGAAGAAATTGAGGAATCTATGTTGGTGCAGCACAGGCGAGCAGATGATGTTTGCTTGGAGTTTTAGATATTGAATGCAGTTTCGTTTTAACTATTGTTTCCGGACAAATTCATATCAGTGGAAGAGATTTAGGAAAAATTTCAGATTCAATTGATTTTTAGAAAAACTCGGTGGTGGAGGACGTGATACTTCTGCCGGAGCAAGACTTGATTGTTCAATGGATGAAGCGATAGAAAAAATTAAAGAAAGCCATAGATGAGTATTGTTAGGAGGATAGATATGAGAAAAGTAATTTTAATTAAAGATGTTAAAAAGTTTTGGAAAGCTGGCGAACTTGTCAATGCAAAGACAGGATATGCCAGAAACTTTTTAATTCCTAATGGATTAGCTAAAAGAAGCTACTAAAAGAAAATCTTGAAATTTGGGAAAAAGAACAAGCTGAATCAAAGAGAATTGAAGCTGAAAAATATAAAAGTGCAAAAGATTAAAAAGAAGTTTTAGAAAAAGAATTAGAAGTAGTTATAAAGGGCTGAAAACAGAGAGTGGGGGATAAACTTTTTGGTTCAATAACTTCTCAAGACATCAGCGATGCTTTTGACAACATGAAATAGAAATTGACAAAAAGAAAAATAGAATTAAAGGAAAATATAAAATCACTGTGCTTTGACAGTTCCAATCAGGGTTTATCCTGAAATAGTTGCAACTGTTAGGGTTTCTATTGAAAAGGAGTAATTTATGCATAATATTTACGACTTGGAAGCTGAGTGACGTCTTGTCGATAATGATTACTAGAGCCAAAAATAAAAGAGATATGTTTTTGAAAAATTAAAGGAAAAAGATTTTTATTTAGGTTGGCATAAGAGATATATTTCAGTGCAATCTGCAAGATTATCAAGAGAAAAATACAAATGTAGATCCTATTACAGTAATTAATAAAAGTCGAGCAATGGGTTTTGATACGGAATCTAATAATGAGTTGGGTTGTTGAAAGTGTAAATGCGTCGCCTTTTCCTTCAAATATAGAAAATTATTATAGTGGTAAAGGATAAACGGATACTAGAAATTTACTTTTTATTCTTGATAATATAAAGGATAGAGCATATAAAACCCAGAAGATTATGACAAAGTTTTTAGAGTCTATCGAAGGACAAATTTTTGAATTGTCTCAAAAATGAAAATGAACAGGGCTTTGACATATAAAAGATACTCTTACAGAGCTTATTGAGATACTTGAGATAGAAGTAAAAATAAGGGTTCGTAACTCGAATTCCTACAGGTGTTTTGCAGATTTGGACAGAATTTTACTTGGAATACAAAGAAAGATTTGATTTTACTTGCTGCAAGACCATCTGTAGGAGAACTGCATTGGCTGTAAATATCGCTTTAAACGTGCTGCTCAAAAGATTATAAGGTTTGCGAGTATTTTCTTTTGAAATGAGTAAAACACACTAGCACATGTTAAGTTCCTTTTCTCTTGTTAATTTAAAACAATTAATCAGTGGAGATATAACAGAGATGGCAAAGATATGAGGCCAGTTCGATAATAAGCTGGAAATTCAATTTATATGGATGATGCAGGAATTCATTCTGAGCTCAGAGTAAATGTAGAAGACTTAAGGCAGATAGTGGACTTGACTTTATAATGATAGACTATTTGCAACTCGACTTCTGAGCAGAAATGAGAAATAGACGACAAGAAATATCTACTATTTCAAGAAATTTAAAAGCGTTAGCATGAATTAGATGTTCCTATTTTTGGCGTTGAGTCAGCTATCTCGTGATAGTGAGGAAAAGTGGAAGGAGCCAAAACTAAAGCGACCTTGGGGAATCAGAGACGCAATCGAGACAAGATCTTTGATGTTGTAGTTTTACTTTATAAGAAGATTATCAAATGAAGAAGCAGAGTTAAAAACCAAATAGAATTGATTATAGCAAAACATGAAATGGGGAAACAGAGTGTTGAACTTAACAATTAAAAGGTGTACAAGATTTATAGATCTTCAAACTGATAGAGATAAGGAGCTTTTCAATGGATAATTTTTAATTGAAGATGAGAGATATTAAGATTAAAAATTTGAGAAAGAGTTATTTTAAAAAATTTCAAAAATTTTTCTCCATGTGATGATATTTTACTTACTGATTACACCTTTGCTTTTGACTGAATCAGAAATTAAAAGAGTGGGAAAAGACTAAAATCAAAAAGAATAATTATTTTGCCATAGGAGGTTTTGATAGGATATATTTCTATTAGTGGGATAAGTTTTTCTAAATAGCAATTTTTGAACTTTCTTTATGTTTTGGACGAAAAGGTTTTGTTCAAAAGGTTATGGTTTTAAGTCGCTTAGACTATTTTTAGGATACTATTTTTCATTTTGACTAGATATTCTATTTGGCATGTAAATCTTTTTAATCAAAGAGCCATACATTTATACGAAAAATTGGGCTTTGAGATAAGTGAATTTCTTGGAGATTTTGAAGTTCAAATGCAAAATTGAAGAGATATGAAGAAACTAAAGGATATTTTGAGAAAAATGCATAATTTATTCCAAAATTTTCACGATGAAATTGGATAGATTAAAATTTTTAGAAAGGTGGGATAGGAGTGGAAATAAGTTTTAAAAAGTCAATGAATTCAGCCTGGAGTAATCTGTGAGATATATGTTTTGGATAATTACTGCCAATAGTTGTATAGAAATTTCACTAAAAGATGTATATTTATTTTATATAAAAGACTTTTTGGGTCAGTATAAAAGTGAGTGTCGATAAAGATGCTTATAGCAGAGAGAGAGCTAAGATTTTCTGGAGTTCAAGATTATATGATACTCCTCAGACATGTTGGAAAAGATAATCAGCTTTTTAGATTACACTTTGGATGAGAAAAGGAGTGACGAGAAAGATTGAGATTTGTAAATAATTTTGCTCTCTCTATGCAGGTGGGTATATGACGGCAGTAGAGAGAAAAGTTATAGAAAAACCGATGATTGAGTAATAAGGAATATTTTCACAAAAGGTGGAAAAAGGTGCAGGCATGCCTCATGAGCCTCATGGGATCAACTAAAATTGTTGGGCATATTGAAGAGCGGCATGAGACATGGGACTTGGTTTATAGGGCATGAATGCAGAAGGCGAGAGCATGTCAGTGGATTATGTTATTGGCGTTTTAAAGGGCTTGGAAAAGGGATAATAATGTTTTAACAGAAGTTGGAGGTTGGAATTATTTCCTGTAGAAATAGAGATGGAAAATAAAAGATCAAAAGATATGGTAAAAGTACTAAAATGCTCTTGAAAAAGAGACATAGTTTTAACAGAGGAAAGGAAAGAAGCTGAGACTTAAGAATAAAATTCGGCTACAGCAGATGGCCAGTGGGATATTGATGATTGCCCATGGATTTGGATGGATTGGTTTTAAAGAGATCTTAGTAAAGACCGGTAATAAGGAGAGATAGAAGAGAGAAGAAGAAAGTATGTTCCTCTGCTTGAGCCATTCAGTTTGATATCGAAGTTATGATAGGTTGGCCACCAGGGTTATGGGGATGACTCTTTTCAGATCAAGAGTTTTACGTTTTGAAGGGAGCGTTGAAAGACTAGAAGTGTTGAGGAGATGCTACAATCATGAGCTTTTTCAAAAGATTATCTAAACAAAGATTTATGTCTGTGAAGGAATGTAGATGCAGGATATCATAGTGGTCTCTGTTTGCCAATTGTATAATGAATGACGATTTTAGATTGAGGACAGGGTTTTGGAAAGTGGCTCAAATAAAAAGAGGAACAGAGCTTTTCCAATTTTGAATCTTTCTCTCTTTTGGTGAAAATTTCGAACATGGTAATAGACTTGTAAACTCAGGAGGAATGTAATGAAAACTTATATCTTTTTCAAAAGAATATTGCGCATAATTTTTAAAAATTAAGGATTGTGGAATATTCTTTTTATGGTAAAAGTGGTGCTGGAAAGACTTATTTTGCATCAGCAGTAAATTATATGTTGGATAAGGGAGAGCGTGCTTGTTTTGTTGCTTTCGACAGAATGAGCTTTATGGCAAATTATAGTTACAGCTTTTTACAGAGATAGAATTACAAGGATAGAATTGATTTTATGAAATGTTGATTTTCTAGTGATTGATGATCTGTGCAATGAAATTTCTAATAAAAATAATAATAGTTTTTAGTTCACTTTTTGGATTATAGGCTTGAGAGAAGGTTTAAAATACAGTAATAACTTTCAGCAACTTTCGAGATATGACCTAATGGATCTTATGAGTTTCAAGAGTGGCGAGCAGGATTGGGAGATTTTAAATTTTTCATTTTTCCACCGTTTGATTTAAGAGAAAAATTGGTAAAATATAAAATTGTGGGAGGTGGATAGTGAAATTTAACTGGGAACAAGAGATACAGTAAAATGTTATAGCTGGGTTTTAATATTTGCTATTTCAATGCTTTTATTTATTTTATATTTTTCTAATATGAAAATCCATAGTTTCATATACTTCAAATCTAAAATATGTATTGAAATGCCTTTTGTATATTGGGAGACAATAGCTTATATTTTTAAACTTTTGAAGTGAAAATAGTTTTTAAAATTTGAGTTTTAGAAAATTAAAGTTAAACATGTTTAGGAATGTTTGCAATGATTATCTTTTATTTCATATTTTGCATTTATGGTTTTACTTTTGATACATTATTCACAATTTTATTCAAATATAAAACTATTTGTGGATAGAACTCCTGCATTGATGGGTTTGGGGAGTGGAAAAAGCAAAATATATGTTATAAAATGTTGAGATAAGCTCTGGAAATTAGAACTTTTATCAATGGTAGAATTATGGGAATTTTGCAACACTAACAACATTCTTTAACAGATATGATTCCTTTGGGTTTTGAACATTTGCAACTAGAGTTGTATCCTTGTTTTGATATAATTTTAGCTATAATAATATCGTATATTTTGTTGTATGACAAAGAAAATTTTTCAAGAATTTTGGAAAAAGATTTATGATAGCAGTTTTTCCTGATAATGCAAATAGTTTACTTTTTAAAATAGTAGGGTTTGACTACTCCTAAGGTCCCATCTCTTTAGCTAAGGGAATCAGACAATAATAGTTGGAATTACTTTTTATATAATTTTATTATTTATGAGATTGAACACGCATTGTTATTTGCTTTTATTCTTGGTTTTACAAACTTAATTTCCATGGGTTTTGGCTGTTATCTTGGAGCTGTCCCAATAGTAATAGTATTGCTGTTTTTACTTCGACATTAAATACAGTTTTATGGTTTATGGTAATTGTAGTGATTGTTTTCGATGATGGATGCAAATGTAATATCACCTGAGAGTTTCAGGAAGTTTAGGAATAAGCTCATTTTGGGTTATTTTTGCACTTGTACTTGGAGGCAGTTTGTTTGTGTAATGGGATTTTTACTATCAGTTCCAATTTTGTTTATTATCTATACGACGATTAAAAGAATATATAGAAGATAGATTGGCAAAAAGGGGCTATTCATTAAAAATCCTGCTGAAGAGTTTGAAAGAAAGAGGTTTAATTATGCTGAATATAAAGAGAATTAGAATGAACAAGAAGAAATTGTTGAAAGCTTGAATTCTCGTTTTGGAAATTACAATATTGATGAAAGTTCTCGAACGGTGAAGAGGAGAAATAATTTTTAGAGTTGAAAATAAAAAGCAAGACAAAATGAGTTTTCAAAAACAAAGTTCCAAATTAAAGAAAGATGGAGTAGATGTTTTCGGTCTCTTTAAGGGAAATGAAAGCACTTTCAGATGAAATAAAAGAACTTGATACTAAAAGGTTAAAGAATTAGATGAAGAATTAGAAAAGAACTTTTGAGTATTCCTAATACACCAAATAAAGATAATTCCAATTGGAAGAGTGATGAAGATAATGTTGAAATCAGAAGAAATTTTAGAACCTAAAAATTTGATTTTGAAGTTAAAAGCTCATTGGGATTTAGGTGTAGATTTAGATATTTTAGATTTTGAAAGAGCAGTTAAAATATCTGGGTCAAGATTTTCAGTATTTAAAGGTTTGGGTGCAAAACTTGAAGAGCATTAATAAACTTTATGCTTGATTTACATAGTAATCAAGGGCTATGAAGAAGTGGGAGTTCCTGTTTTGATTAATAGAAAATTCAATGTATGGAACAGGACAATTACCTAAATTTGAAGATGATATGTTCCACGTTCCTTCAAAAAGATATGTTTTTAGCACCAACTGCTGAAGTTCCTGTTACTAATCTTTTTGCTAGATGAAATTTTGGAATTTGAAAACTTCCAACTTACTATACAGCTTTTGCTTATTGTTTTTAGACAGAGAAGCGGGCTCCGCAGGTAGGGGATACAGAGGTTTAGTCAGAGAGTCATCAATTTGATAAAAGTTGGAAAATGGTTAAATTTGTAAATCCTGAAAATAGTTATGATGAATTGGAAAAACTTACAAATGATGCTGAGGGGAAATTTTAAAACTCTTGAAAATTCCATACAGAGTAGTTTGTTTTATGTACTGGAGATATTGATTTTTACAAGTCAAAGACTTATGATATAGAAGTTTGGATGCCCAGTTATGGAAGATATGTAGAAATTTCTTCTTGCTCAAGACTTTAAAGATTTCAAGCCTAGACGCACAAATATTGGGTACAGAGATACAGACGGTAGAGTTAAATTTGTTCATACACTAAGCGGTTCAGGTTTGGCTGTTGGTGGGAACTTTTGCTGCTGTATTGGAAAACTATCAAAGAGAAGATGGAGATAGCAAAATTCATATGTTTTAAGAAATATATGGGTTTGGATGAAATAAGGAAAAATAGGAGTGTTATGGAAATTTAAAAATCATTACTTAGTTTAATACTTATCAATTTGTTTTGTAGGAGCTGGAAAGACTTTTGCAATCTTTGGAATAGAGACTACAGCTTCTTTAATCGGAGATGCAAAGTCAGGGAGGTTTTATTTGTTGCAGAAAATGTTTGATGAATCCTTACCGATAAAGCAAGCATTTCCACTTATGACTTATTATTTAGTCAAAGAAAATAGCAGGAAGGAAAACTTAAATTAGAAGATAAAGTTAAAGTGTCTAGAAACGCCAGAGTAGAGAAGGAAGGCACGCTTGAGTTTGAAAGCGGAGAGGAAATTAGCGTAAAAGATTTACTTGACGGATTGATGATTGTTTCAGGAACGACTCAGCTGTTTGCACTTGCAGGAGCAGTAGCTGAAAGTGAAAATAACTTTTAGTAACAATGATGAAATGAAAAGCAAAAGGAACTCGGACTTGAAGGATTCAACTTTACACAAATGCGTCTGGTCTACAAAAATGGTCCAGTAATAAAATGTCAACAAGAGATATCTGCTACTCTTTTCCAAAGGCACTACTGAAAAATATCCTGAAGTTTTTAGAATATGCTAAGACTACAGTTTTAGAACAACCTGCAAGAAATTTTAAAAAGAGAGCACAATTCCTCTAGTTGGACAAGTTGAAGGAGTTGACGGTTTAAAGACAGGACATACTGATGAAGCAGGATACTGCTTAGTTTCCACTATGAAAATCAAAAAGGAGATTCTGAATTTAGGTAGTCTCTGTGTAATAGGAGCAAAAAGCATAAGCTGATGGAGCTCATTATATGAAAGATATGCTAAATTATGTAAAACAAAATATAGGAAACTAGAAAACTTGTGGATGTAGAAAAATTTACCAAAAGAGTTGGAAGTAAAATCAGCAAAACTCAAGGTTATATTGAATTGAGTTCCTAAAGAGGATCTTGAAAGAGTTTCAATGAAAGGTATGAAATTATGATGCAGAAGTAACTGTTGATGATGTAAAAGATTGCGCTTTAGGTGATAAAGTTGGCGAGAGTCAAGTTAAAGATTCAAAAGAAGTTCATTGCAAACTGTTGAGTTTAGTTGCTGAGAGACTATTCAAAAGCAGGAATTGTGTAAAAGAATTGGAAGATTTTTCAAAACAGTTTTTGAAGTAGTTGATCACTCTTTACCATGAAAATTTCTTTAGACAAATCCGACTTTAAAGTCGGATTTTTGTCTAAATCTTTCAATAATATCTAGATTAGTTTTAAAGTTATTGTTCCTAGTTATTTATTAATTTCCACCTTTTTGATTATCTCTGATAAAGTTGTGTATTGTATGTTTACAGTATTAAATGATATAATATAGTGTAGCAAACGATTTTTATACTATGTTATTGGAGGATTTATGGAAACAGTTTTAGTAAATATGTGTATGATTTATGATAGAGATGATAAAATTTTGATTCTAGATAAAGTACATGGTTTAGGAAGGACTTACTTTTTGTTTGGGGGACATGTTGAAAAGGGCAGAAGTTCTATATGATTCATGATGTAGAGAGAAGTTTTTGAAGAGACAGGTTAAATGTAAAAATTTAAAATTAAAAGGAACTGTCAGTTGGATTGATGAAATTAACGATATAAGAAATTGGGATTTTTATATTATACAGAAGATTTTCAGGAGGGTAATAGATAATATTGGAGGAAAACTATTTTTGGATGGGAATGGAAGAATTTAAAAATGCTGATGGAAAGAGCTATAGCACTAGATAAGATTTTTGATTTGTGTTTAAATGATAATTATGCTGGATTGATGATAAAGATGGGGTCAGAATGACGAAATTGTATCTGAAATCTAAGAAAATATAAAATATTATGAAGTTAGGGGTGGTTATAGAATTTTTATTAAGTGTATTTTACAGTATTTCTGCATTTGTTTTCGGCTTTACACCAATTCGCTTTGAAACTTACCTATGATGGTAGCAGGAACAATGCTATCACTCTTACATTTTTAAGAGGCATTGTTGGGACTACCGTTTTTATATGTCAGAGATGAGACCATACTCCTATGAAGATTACAAAAAGAGTTTCTTCATTTTATTGTAGCTTTCTTTTTAGGTATAGAATAACTACAACAGCCTCTGTGCTTCATAATTATATTTCTGTTGGGATAAGCAGCTACTATGCACTTTATCTATCCCTGTGTTGTTTGTTTATTTGTGTTTATTTTTAAAGGGAAAGTTACTTTATTATCTGCACTTATCAATGATAGGAATTGTAATGTTGGTTGAGTGAGATTACAGGAGGAGTGCACTAGGGATGTTTCTAGCTGCACTATCAGGTATAACATATAGTTTGTTCTTAGTATATCTGGATAAAAGTGGTTTTAAACATATGGATCCTTTCAAATGTACTTATACATCAGTTTATTCTAATCTTGTAGGACTTTTTGCACTTGGTAAAGTTAGTGGACAACTACTTTTTGCCTCTACACCAATGGCGGGGACTTACAATCTTAATTTTCATTTTACTTCAATTTTTGGTAATGCATTTTTGCAACTTGGGGTTAAATATTGTAGAGCCACAACAGCATCAATTTTCATAGTACATTTGAACCAATAACAAGTGTAATTTTTGGGTATGTTCTTCCTTAATGAATCTATGACTATTTTAAAGGTTATAGGTTGTGGGTTGATTGTTTTTACTAGTATTTGCTACTATCTTTAAATAATGATTTGAGAGGGAGAAGAAAAATAATGAGCGCATTTTTGGCACCAGTACATTTCTGGATGTATGATAAGATTTTAATTGCACAAAAAGTAACTTTTGCAGTGAGAAGAAAAATAAATAGGGAAGAAAAAGATGAAGTAGAAGGTTTATTTCCTGCAACATTTCCTGAGATTTGGAAAGAAGTAATAGACCAAGTAATATTCATGGATGGTCATATGGCAGTTTCAAATGTTGAAATAAGATTTGCATATGTTGTAAAAACTTTTTAGATAAGGGGAGTTTCTCTTGAAGAAATTAAAAAGTTGCTTTTGAATATGAACAGTTTTCCAGAATATGAAATTTCCATCCTTACAAGATAGCTTATAATTACTAATGGACACTTTACTTGACGGACTACCTTGTGATGTTTCAATTTCTGTAATTAGGGAAGAAGAAAATGAGTTGGAATTTGTAGCTTTATACTGACATTCATAAACAATATTTTAATGAATTTGATAATGGGTTTTCTGCATATCACGAACTTAGGAAAGCTTTTGCAATGGACTTTTGGAAAAATATCATTAAAATATAGAAAAATATTACTGATAAATATAGTTAATTACAAGATAGAAATGAAGATTAGAATTGATAGATTTCTTTGCCATATGGGGAATTGGGCTCAAGAAGTGAAGTTAAAAGTTTTTAAAAACTTGTAGAGTTAAAGCTGAATGGAAGAATTTGAGTCCAAATACACAGGTTGACATTGAAAGGATGAGACGTCTGCTGATGGGCGAGTTGTAATTTATAAAGAATTTACTTATTTGATGTTGAATAAGCCAAAGGACTATATCAGTGCAACCTTGATACGAAAACTACAGATTTTAGACTTGCTTGAATTCCATACTCCAATATGGAATTATTTTCCGATTGGGCGACTGACACTAGATACGACAGGGATTTTGATTTTAACAAATGACAGCAAATCTCCACTAATGATAAATCCAAAGAAAAAGTAAATAAAAAGGTGTTTTGTAACTGAGATGGAGTACAAAGGAACAAATCAAAATCTTGAAAGTGGAAGTTTACTTAAAAGAGGTGACAACAGGAAAGTGCAAAGGGTTGAAAAGGTTTCAGAAGAAATTAACCTTACTATTTCGAGGAAGAGATTCAATCAGAGTAGAATGTTGGAATATCTGGGAAACGAGAGTTTGTAGGGACTAAAAGAGTAGCATCAGGAGTCATTTAGACAAGAAATCTTAAACTTGAGAGTATCGAGAAATTACAAGTGCTGATTAAAAGAAATATTTAAAATAAAGTTTTGATTATTGTCAAAACTTTTTAATACTCTTTTATGATAAAATAATTGTCAGATATTTATTTTTAGGAGTTTTGAAAAATTTAGAAAATGTTAGTGATAATCAGAGAGAGGAAGATTAAAATTACTTTTTATGGAATCTTGATTGGGATGGTTGCAGGGGATTTTCAAGTTTTTATCGTTATATTATTCATGGATTGGAAGGTATTTTTAGAGCAATCATAAATTTCAGTAAAGGTCATTTTTATATTTATCCAATTATGCACTTGTTTTTATTTCTGAGTTACAAAAATTAAGAGAATGTCAAGATTTTGTGGAGGATCAGAGATACCACAGGTTGAAGCAGAATAAAGGGATATATCAATCCAAATCCTGCAAAAGTTTTATTTGCAAAAATGGTGGAGCTTTAACTGTCTGGCAGGTTTTCAGTTGGCTGAGAAGGTCCATCAATTCAAATAGGGGCAATGGTGGAAAAATTAGTTTCAAAGAAAAATTAGAAAGAAAAACAAAAACAGTTGAAGTTTTAATAACTTGCGGTGCAAGTGCAGGACTTACAGCTCAGTTTAATGCACCTGTTGCTGATTTTTATTTGCGGTTGAAGAGTGCATCGCCATATCAGTAAAAACTTTTGTGAGTTTGTATGGCAGCTACAATGACTTCTAGTTTGGTTTAAATACTATGTGGAACAGAGAACAGTATTTAATTTTAGTTTAGCTGAAAAATTACCGTTGATAAATTATTGGACTTTAATTTTATTTGCGGTTGTGTTATCTGTTTTGGGAGTTCTTTATATATTTTTAATGGAATTTTTATGAAAAGTTTCAAGATGGATTAAAACTAAAAAGAATCTAGTCTGATTCGTATTTTTCACTACCTATAGTGAATTTTAATATTTACACCTAATTTGTTAGGTGGTGGCGGTTTCTTGATGAAGAGTTACAAAACTGTTGATTTTTCCAATTTATATTGATTTTACTTTTGTAGAATTACTATTCTCAATAATTTGTTTTAGTTCAGGAGTTCCTGGTGGAATTTTCTTCCCTATAATAGTTTTAGAGACAGACTATCGGAACAATTTTGGGAAAAATCATAGATCCTGTTCATATAAATAGTTTTATAATTCTTTGGAATGGCAGGATATTTGACTGCACATGGTTGGAGACACCACTGGCTGCAATAGTTTTAATTTTGGCGGAATTGTTGACTGGCAATCTTCCTGTTTGTTACCACTTTCGATGATTTGTCGTATAACGTATTCCATACGATTGTTTTAAGGTCGCTACCATGTTGCAGACTCATCTTTAGAGAGATTACTGGAAGGAACATATTGCGGGAGGCTCAGATGGAGAAAGTGAGCTGTGAGTATGGTTTGATTTGAGGTTGGAAGTGGGATGAGAGATAGGAAAATAAAGAGTGGGAGATTTCCAAGGGAGATGGTAGTATAAATATTGGTAGAGGAGTCGAGAGAAATAATGCAAATGTGCGAAACCACAGTAATAAATGGAGATGTTATAAATATGCTTGTAAGTGAGAATAGATTGTTTGATGCGTTTAATGAGTTACAAAGAGATTCTGTCAGAAATAGTTAAAAGAGAGAATGATTTTAGATTGTTGATTGGTCAGGTTGAGGGCTGTTATGAGTTGGAATTGTTAGCTGAGAAGAAATTGAGTATAAAAGCAAATTTCGGATGTATACAGAGAGGTTTTAGTGTTGATGGTTTTCTGCTGATGATTGCCAGGATGGACGACGGTTTGGAAGATAATGTAAAGGAATTAGTTTGGAGCTGGGAAGTGAGAGGAGTTAGTTGGTTTGTATATGTGAGCTTTTAGAGAAAGGTTGCGGCAGTGCAGAGTGGGTTCACAGTTGCTTAGGTGGAATTGATTAGAAGTAGAGAGCACTTTTGGAAGCTTAATGAGTGGCAGTTATTGAAAAAATATCAAGAGTAGGGACATGGAAAAAATTGATGATGTCTAATTGAAATTTTGGACAAAATTTTTATTATCCACTAGAAATTTAATGATCAAAATAATCAATTTTTATCATAAACCAGGTTAGGGGTTTGGTGGAGTCCGTTTGGATAGATGGGTTATGGAACGATCAGTTATGTTGTGTTTGGAATGGAAATGGTTTTTAAGATGTGGTTGGATTGAGGTCTGATCGTTTGTTAGTGATAGACAGTGCTGAATGTATATGGATGTTGTTAATCAGATTTGATGACGGGTTGCTATGGTTGGTGGAATGGGTGGATGAGAAGGGTTGTAGTACATTTTTTGATTTTTCTTGTTGTGAAATTGTTTTGGGAGGATTTTTATGATTTCGGATGGTTCAGTTTGTTTGCTCTGTTGTTTTTTTGTTTCAGGTGTAGTAATTTACTTGGAAAGAGTTTAAAATGGAATATTTTTAAATATGTTCAGCATTGGTTATAATCTATTTTGGTGCTGTAGTTTTATCAGCACTGGGTGTTTTGGGATATGGTGTTGAGAGGTGTGTCAAAGCTGGGGAGCGTTTTAAAGATGCTGATGTTGCCATCAGTGATGTTTCCCAGTATTTGTTGGAGCCGGACCTTGGGATGTAGGAATTGGATCCTGGAGATGATGGTTTCGTTCTTTGCTATATTGATTGGTTTTGTTTGTGGCGTTTCTTGTCTTCAGAAGTCTTGCATCTAATGCGCAACCTTTAACTTTTGGAGCTTTAGCAGGAGTTGGGTTGGCGGGAACACAAAATATGGTTGCGGTACAACAAACGTGGGACTTGAAGGTTCAGGATAGGTTGTACATTGATGATTAATCGTAGATTATTCAATATGAATAATGTTCTTATTATTCTTAGTTCCATTTTGCAAATAAATTTAATAAGTGGACAAGGGCTGATACTTCAAAATTGATAGTATAAACGAACATCTAACTGCAAATTTTTCAGCAATAAGTAGGATGGCTTTCAAGGATATGTTTTCTTGGTGAATTTGCTTGGGTTACTGTGATTACAACAGTAATGGAATGGAATGGTACAAGGGTTCACTGCACTTGCGTTTGTGGAACCCAACAGGTTGGACTATAGTCAGCAACAGTCCTGGGGTTGTTTTTGCCAGTGACACCGCGCAAGGGATTCGGGATCTCCTCAGGTTTCAGGTATTGCTGTGTGTATGTGCTAATGGGATTGGTGCATCAGGTGCAGATTTCTATTTGGAACTTACTCAAGAGCTCCGGCGCCTGTTTGGCAGGTTTGTGATTCTTGCAATTCATGGAATTTTTATTGAAACAATTGGAAAGTATTGGAAAAGCTTGGTTGTTCATGTGGTACAAGCTTCTCTTTCAAATATAGGTGGGTAGCTTTAACTACCTGTACTTGCAACGGCATATTCACAATCATTGGTACCAATGGCTTTGTACTATGGCATTAATCGGGTTGTTACTGGACATTTTTCAGTTGGGTTGCAGGAATTCTTAGCTGATGTTGAGCAAAATTTTTTAATGGGATGGCAGGGTCTGTTTGTGGACCATTCTTTATGAATAATACAGGTATAAGACTTGTGAAAGGTTCTTTTTTGGTGCTTATGCTGTTTTGGGATGTTTTAAAGGGGTTTATATGAAGAAACATTACAAGATGTCGGATCCATTGAGTTGCATTATTTTTTGAACAGGTGGTGGACTTGTGGATGCATATTCATTACTGCTTTTAGGAGGACAGAGTTTTGCCAGGTACTGGAGCTGGAATGTGTTCATTGGGTGTTCGTATGGCTACTCAAAGGGAGTTGGGCAGTGGCCCAAGAGTATTAACTTTCCAATATCGTTTTTACTCTTGGAATTTTTTTTGGCTGATTTATTTAAGAAAAAGAAATTATAAATTACATTGGCGACAAAGATACCGTTATTTTTTGAGATATTTTTACTTGTTTGTTGTGAAACTTTTGTTCGGAGAATATGGACAGAACAGCAAGATGCAGTGACATGTTTAGCCTGTGGGATTACCAGGTTCAGGAGTTTTAAAGGTATGTGGAATGGTTTTTCTACTGACAGTATGTGTTGGAGTTTAGGAGATTGGGACTCACAGTCTAGCTTGGGTATTTTTGTACTGAAATAAAATTTTTTGGAATAGTTTTAATGTATTTGGGTTATACTATGTTTTGTTATTGGACGGGTTATGGGTGAGTGGAAGTTTAAATTTTTGGGATAAAGAGACAGTTTTAATGAAGTTGCTGTTCAAAAGCGTTGTTTATTGTTTTATTATGTTTTATAGATGAGAAAATAAAAGGAGGAGTTTTGTTTAATATGGTTTTATTGAGACCCGAGATTCCTTTTAATACGCAGGAGCTATTGGTAGAACATAATATCATGACACTAGATTACATTTGATAAGACAGCTGGGTTTTCATGATGTTAAGATAATTAGGGATCGGGTCTTGACTATTGGGATGGGATTGGGAGCTTTTTTGTCTGTAAGAATGTTGGAGGTTTTTTATAGAAGTCAGGATGCGAGATAATCTGTTTTTGCTGACTACAGGGGCGAAAGGACCTGTGATCAAGGATGGGATATTCTCCAGGTGGGTTGTATGATGTTTGGGAGGGAGTGGGGATGCCAGGAAGGGAGTTTTGGTTAAGGAATGAGAGGACGTTGTGGCCAAGAATACTAGGTGTGGGGAGGAAATTCCGGTTCCGTAGATTTATCAAGTTAAATTTAATCAATGGTTTTATATGAGCACTAGGACAACAAGTTTTCCAGACTTGAAGGATTTGAGATTTACATAGTTACATTGGAGTGGAATAATGGATGGGAATTATATGAGTTATTAAAACAAAGAAAGTAGAAGCTGTAAAGTACATTTAGAATAAATGCGATATGGATTTTTATTAGAAGAAACTGTTGATGGGTTGATGGAAGGGTGGAATATTTTGGTGGAAGAATCAGCCGGAAGGTTTGTTTGTATGGGGTGGAGGTTGGGATCCTGGAATGTCACGTTGTTGTGGTGGCACGGTGAGGGAGATGGAGGTGGATGTTTGTGGGATGTGTGAGGAAGGGTATGGTTTGGGTTTAGGGGTAATCCAGAGATATGGTTGATGGTTTGGATGTATATGGAGTGATCCAGGGGACGTTTGCGGAGGTGTTGTTTCTTGCGTCAGGGTCAATGGAGTTCCTAGTTGTGGAATGATTGTACTGGTGGGAGGAACTGTTCTTGTGGAATGGGGAATGGAACAACATTGCTATGTATGTAAAGATGGAGAAAGAGAGTCAATAGGACTGCAATTCCTAGAGATATGCTAAGGCTTTGAACAAGAACTTTGAAATGTGCAGAGGACATGGACGACAAGGAAGAATCATTGTTTTTGGGGTTCTGGTGGTTATGGTATTGGCAGGATTCTTGTTTAACAGTTAAAGATTTGACGTTCTAAGGGGATGGGCTTTGATTGATAGGATGGGTTTAAGACTTTTGTCTGAGGAAGTCAGGGGTTTTTCTTGAAAGTCAGGTTCAGATGATTTGTTTTGCAGATACTGAGATTGAGAATGTTACTACGTTCAGTGGTAAGGATATTTTTCCGAGTTTAAAGGTTTGGGTGGGTTTAGCTGGATTGTAATCGAGTTGGTGATGGACAGAAGTGTTATGTGATTTGTTAAGACAAAGAGCTGTGAAGATAGCAAAAGTAAATGTGATATGGATTTTAGAAGTGCAAAGGAAGCAATTGATAAGATGACAAAATCTTGGAATATTTTGAAGAAAAAATCATGGATTATCAAAAAGAACTTTTACGGTATGTTTAGGATTCAGTAGTATCTGGGATGTATGAGTATTGGATTTGTATTATTTGTGGAGAGGCTGTATGAGAAATTGTGTGAGACAGATATGGTTTTGGGTTTGGAAGCAAGGGAGCTTTGGTTGATCAGTTGGGACGGGATGTTTGCAGGAGAAGTGTTGTCCTGGATCAGATTCTGGTTTGGTCACAGGTTGTGCAGGAATTGGTTATGGTGTCAGACTGTTCTGTGGGAATAGTTGGTGGGAGACGAGCTGCTATGCTTATAAGACGGAGAAGAGATGGAAGTAGGTTTCAGTTCTAGGATATGCTTAACTTGGGTTGGAAGATCTTGCGGATGAGATAGCCAGGAGGATAAAGGATGAGGGAAAAGTATTCTTTTGGGATAACGGATTGCTTTTTAATGGCAGGATAGCATTTACTTTAATTAAATTTTACGACAATTTAATTTCTTTGTGTTAAAATTTAGATGATACGAAGATATCAAAATTAAATAAAATTCAGGGAGGAAGGAATGAATTAGATAACTATTATGAAACAGAATTTAATGGCTTTTGGAAGCGGTTTTGTTGCCGTTTTGGTTATACATTCCTTTGTGTTCTTTTAATGGGACTCCTTTTTGGGTTTACTAAAATGGATGTTGGAAGCGATAAGTGAGTTTGTACGTTTTTTGTCAACAATTTAGGATATTGTGAGTATAAAGATTATCAATGTATTTGGTGAATGATTTGGAACTGTGATTGAAGATTTTTCAGCTTCTCTTTAGAAGGAGGAATGAAGTTTGTATAATTGGAGAGGGGAAATGGAAGGTCCAGCATTTAGGGCGATAGTGGATGATGAGGGCTTAAAAGAATATGCACCAAATAAGTGGAGAGATAAAATAGAAAAATGAAGTTATACAGGATATTTACCACAATTTTTCGAAGGAAGATTTTAGATTACTCAACAAGAGAATATCTTGAGAATAAAATTAAGGGAATTTTGACTACAGTTTGTTTATGGAGTTGTTGGGGAATTAAATTTTGGGTGGAGAGTTTAATAGATGAAGACAAGATGGGTGTGGTTATCAGATTGGAGGATTAGATTTGTTTTTGCTTTGCGGACTTGTGGAGGAATGGAACGTCATTTTTTGTTGGACGAGACACAACAGGCATTGATTTGGATGCTCAGGTTCTGTTGGATGAGCCGGGTTTTCATAGAAACGTTGATTAATTTCCAGTGATGTTTGTTTCTCGTGATGGGGGTTGGTTGGGAGGTTATTGCAGATGTGATTGTTAAAGCGTTGAGACGAGCTTGTGGGAAAGGCGAGTACGAGAGATTTCAGTTGAAGGTTGGTTATGAAGAAATTATGTTGGGGATGGAGAATGCTGTTGAAGACGGGAAAGAATTGCCAAAACAAGAAGAACGATGGGAAGGTAAAGAGATATCAAAAGTTTGAAGTACAACATGGATAAAGGGTACAAAGACGATTTAATAGGAAGAATCTTGGATAAAATGCATGCTGGCAGGAGTCTGTCGGAGACTTGAGGAGGATTTGCTTGATTTTCCCACAGTTATGAGATCTGTTTTTGTAAGATTTGGGTGGATCTTAGGTTGTTCATTAGGGAGTTTTGGTTTGGTTTGGAGGAACGTCGTCAGCTAGGGTTGGGGTTGAGAGGAGAATATGGATTAAGATTTGAGTTGCTGATTAAGTCTGTGTAGTCAGGAAGTGGGATGGGAGGACAGGCTCTTTTAGGGATCAGTTTTGGGAGAATGTAGGGAGAGAGAAATTAATGAGGATTTGGCCATGTGCCACAGGTTGTGGGTGAGGTGGATGGATGTTGATGTGGTGTATGGATTGTTTGGTGGGACTTGCAGAGGGAGGGGACTACTGAGAATCAGGAGACATTTTAGGGTCCAATGCTAGAGTTTACTGCTGATGAGATGTTTCCTTAATTTAAATCACTTTCCGGAGGACAAAGGCGAGGTTGCTTTTAAAATGATTTAGAAGTCACCAGGTTTGATTTTGATCGGACACCACAGGGAGTTGTCTCATTTCGTCGGTTGAAGTCGAGGAGTTAGTAGATCGTATAAGGAGACAGCAATGATCTCGGTTTCTCACAGATGAAATGTTAATTGGGGTTTGTGATGGGGAAATTATGTGGGCAACAAGATGGACGGACGTGATTTTAAGGGGACGTATAGAGCAGGATTTTGCTGGTAATAGATCACTGATAGGTTACTGGACAGATGTGCAAGGGGTTGTATGGACATGGATGATGGGGTATGATGCAGTAGTGCTGTGTTTGGGAGAATGGAGGATTAGGTTGCACACTGATATGGATGGTTGTTTTTGTGAGGAAGGGAGTTTAGTTTATTAAAGGAGAATGTTGAGAATGGTGGTACTGTATTTATCCTTGGCTGTGTGTTATATAAAAGGATTATTACTGGATATATTATTTTATTATTAAAGGGATTAATTATGCTGTTTGATTTGATGATGATGATTACTGGTATTTTCGTAAGGTGGGACGTGGTGATATTGTTTGTTGCTTTGTCGTGATGATTGGGTGTCGAACTTGGAAGGATAAAGATTGGTTAGGTTTGGGGTTACCAGTTTGTAGGCGTGGTTTGCTGGATGTTGGCCGGTATGGTTATACAGACTATAATGGATTTGGGGTCTATTTTAGTTGGTTTGGGGACCGTTAGTGGAAACTGATTCTGGTTGTTTTATTTAGGAGTAGCCAAGCAGAGTGATTCTGGTGTTGGAGGAGTTGTTTTTTGTTTGGTTGTGTTTGTTTGTTTTGTTCCTGACCTATTTCAGTTTCGGGTGATTATGCCTATCAAGACATTGATTGTTCAGGTGATGGAATGGGGAATTTTACAGCGTTTGAAGAGCTTTGACTTGGTTATTTATTATATAATAGAAATTGGGGAGATATGAGAATATTTAAATTTTTGTGTTTTGGGTTTAGGTTAATTGGATGTTGGGAGGATTATGTTTTCTTCAGTGGTGTATTATTGAAGTGCAGACAAGGGTGGGATGTTTTTGGTATGATTAGACGTGTTTGGGGGACTGGCTCGTTTACATCGTTTCATTGAAATCATAAAATGGGATATATCTTGATCAAGGGTTAGTAGGGTTCTTTTGCTGATTATTTCTTTTGTTTGGATCTTTATTGAGTTTGTTACAAACTTAATAATGTTGATGCACTTCCTTTTATTTTGTTATTGGGATATGAATGTTTTGATTACTTATATGATGTTAGAGATTCATAATGTAATACATGTA